>Ga0163150_10003771_pt1 | contig 20951 bp, 17 predicted proteins | sample OliLakLV19P2IB_FD_148628 | JGI IMG/M metagenome (GOLD analysis project Ga0163150, IMG submission 148628) | Freshwater microbial mat bacterial communities from Lake Vanda, McMurdo Dry Valleys, Antarctica - Oligotrophic Lake LV.19.P2.IB | ecosystem: Environmental > Aquatic > Freshwater > Lake >...
CTCAGAAAAATTTTAAAACGATTCTTCAACATCAAAACCTTAAAATTGAATGTTCTTTAAAAGTACATGGAAAGGTTCGAAAAATGTACCTGGTGAGAGGTATGAAAACAAGGGGTAAAATGAAAAAATCTTCAGAATTCAGTATGTGATCTAGCGAAAAAGAAGATAGTCACCCTAAAGATAAAAATTGTAATCTAAAAATAGCTGAACTAGCCCAACCCTATCAAACCCTAACCACAGGCAACCGCGTAGGTTCACAGCCATAGTGAACCTACGCGGTTGACTGTGGAGAAAAACGAAATATTTATTTTAAATTATACTTTTATGATTTATAATTAATTTATATGGAGCCTATAACTTATCATCTTTTCAATAAAAGCATCGCCGGGTACACGATTTTTAACAAAGAGAAGGATTACTTGCGAATGCTCATGCTTATTAAATTTTTCCAGCTCAGACAATCACCTGTTTCTTTTTCACGCTTTCTTGAAAAAGAAAAAAAGGATCCTATCGCCGCTTTGTTACGAGCTCACTGTTCGAATCGAAATGAAATTAAAATTCTTGCCTATTGCTTAATGCCAACGCACTTTCATCTGGCAGTCGAAGGCGCATCGCTTGAAATCATTGCAAAGTATTCAAGCGACGTTTTAAATAGTTACACGAAATATTTCAATCGCCTTCACAACCGCAAAGGCCCACTTTGGCAGAGTCGCAGTAAAAAAGTATTATGTGAAAGCAATGAACAGCTCTTACATTTAACGCGCTATATTCATCTCAATCCTGTCACGGCTTATTTGGTAAACAAACCGGAAGATTGGAAGTGGGCGTCGTATCCTGAGTATATGGAGGAAGACGTATTTCTGCCCATTTGCGAATTTAAAAACCGATTAGATCTGCGCTCTGAGAACTACGCTTTTTTTGTGAATTCCAACATTGAATATCAACGGAAACTTGCGGAAGCAACCTCTGTCAACCGCGTAGGTTCCCCATAGCTGGGAACCTACGCGGTTGACAGAGGTTTTAGGCTTCGACGCCGGAGCGGCGGAAGAGCTCGGAGACGGAGACGTTGTAGTGGATGCGCGCAATGGCATCGGCCAAAAGCGGGGCCACTGAGAGCTGGGTGATTTTTTTGATTTTCTTTTCGTGAGAAAGCGGAATCGTATTGGAAACGATAAGCTCTTTAACAGGGGAACCCTGCAAACGCTCAATCGCTGGCCCCGCTAAAACAGGATGCACAGCGACAACATAAATATCTTTTGCGCCATTTGCTTTCAAAGCCTTCGATGCTTCGACGACTGAGCCGCCGGTTGAAATCAAGTCATCGACGATGACAACATTCTTCCCTTTCACTTCACCGATAATATGCATGACATGTGTTTTTGCGGCGTCTTCGCGGCGTTTATCCACAACGGCAAAGTTAGCGCCGAGCATTTTTGCGTACGCGCGCGCCATTTTGATTCCACCAACATCCGGCGAAACGATCACGAGATCTTTGATTTTCTTTTTCTTTAAATATTGCCCCATGATATTAATGGAATACAAATGATCGACTGGAATATCAAAGAAGCCCTGAATTTGTCCGGAGTGCAAATCCATAGTCAAAACACGATTTGCACCCGAGCTGACAAGAAGGTTAGCAACAAGCTTCGCGGTAATCGGAACACGCGGACGATCTTTTCGATCTTGTCGCGCATATCCATAAAACGGAAGCACCGCGGTAATGCGACGCGCCGAAGCACGACGAGCCGCATCAATCATGATTAAAAGCTCCATCAAATAATCGTTTGGAGAATTACAAGTCGACTGAATTAAAAAAACATCTTTGCCGCGAATGTTTTCTTGAATCTGAACCTGAATTTCACCCTCAGGGAAACGGCTCACCACCGCTGCGCCAAGCTTCACATGTAAAAGGTGGGCAACCTCACTGGCAAGCGCCCGATTGGAATTACCTGCGAAAAGCATCAGCTGGTCGTGACTTTGATTTTTTAAATTCTTGGCCATAAGTTTTCCTTCTATCGGTGGATATAAATAATTACGCTACTTTTTAATAACTTTCGCCGGAACACCTGCGACCACATCACCTTTGCGCATTTTGGTTTTCTTTGTCACAACAGAACCCGCGCCTGTTTTAACATGGTCCGGAATATTAACCGGAGCAACCATCACTGTATTAGAACCGACGAGCACTTTTCTTCCAACCCGCGTGGTGTGTTTATTTTTTCCGTCAAAATTAGCCGTGATCGCGCCCGCGCCAAAATTCGAGAAATCTTTTACAATCGCGTCTCCCAAATAAGTCAGATGTTTCGCGTAAACACGCTTGCCTAACTGAGAACGATTAATTTCCACAAAATTTCCGACGATCGACTCATCACCAATTTTTGATCCGCCGCGAATTTTTGCAAAAGGCCCAATTTGGCAGTTTTTTCCAATCGAAACACCTGAATCAATCCAAGTCCATGGATAAACAACTGTGCCTGCTCCGATTTTAACATGCGGAGCAATCCACGTATCTTGCGGAGAAATCACCGTTACGCCTGCAGCAAAGTGGCGATCGATGATGCGATCCGTCAAAAGTCGCGCGGCTGCAGCCAAGTCACGCTGAGAGTTAACTCCCACGGCTTCGTCTGAGCTGGCTAGGCAACAAGCCTGAACGCTTTGATCTTTTGCGCGTAAAATTTCAATCGTATCTGTTAAATAATATTCACCTTTTTGGTTATTCGGCTGAACTTCCGCTAAAGCTTCGAAGAGGGTCTTGCGGTTAAACAAATAAATTCCGGTATTCACTTCTGTGATTTTCTTCTCGGACTCACTCGCGTCGACTTCTTCACGAATCGCAACAAACTCGCAGCGCGTATCGCGAATAATTCGGCCATACCCAAAAGAATTTTGCTGACGACATGTCAAGACACTAACGGCTACGCCGCTCTGGCGATGTTCTTTTAAAAAAGCTTTTAAAGTTTCTTTCTTGAGCAGGGGCATATCGCCCGGCCAAATTAAAACTTCATCTGCGTTTTTTAATTCACACTCGGCAACCATCACCGCATGCCCAGTGCCCTTTTGCGGCTTTTGTAAAACAGTTCGGACGCCGTCCCGTGAGGAGGGCGTCCGGTCAAGAAACTTTTTTACTTCGGCAGCGCCGTGACCCACCACCACACAAGGGTTGTGTACATCTAAAGATTGTAATGTATCGAGCACATGTCCAAGCATGGGCCGATCCCAAAGCGTATGCAGAACTTTCGGAAGATCCGAACACATGCGCGTGCCTTTTCCCGCGGCAAGAATCAGAGCATCCAACTTTAAGGATGGTTTTTTAGCCATAAAAAATAAATCCTAAATTTAAAAACTCTAAATCCTAAATAAATTCAAAATTTTAAAATTCAAATTCCCTGTTTCAAATATTGGAACTTAGATATTCGAATTTGTTTAGAATTTAGATATTAGGATTTAGAACTTTATCCTTTGATACCTGAGAGCTTAATTCCTTCGACAAAGAAACGTTGCGAGAAAATAAACACGACTAAAATCGGCAACATCATCATCACGGTCGCGGCCATCAATAATTCCCAATTGGTGTTATGCAAACCCTGGAAGTAAGATAAGCCGACGGGCAAAGGATATTTCGAGTTGGTATTGACCACAATTAAGGGCCACATCAAACTCATCCACGATCCCATAAAAGTAAATGTCGTCAGTGTCGCAAGCGCCGGCCCAGAAAGAGGCAAAATAATATGCCAAAAAATTCTTAAATAGGAACAACCATCAATCTTTGCGGCATCTTCCAACTCTTTAGGCATGGTTAAAAAAAACTGCCGCAGCATAAAAGTTCCATAGGCTGTGAAAATTCCGGGAAGAATCATCGCTTTATACGTATCAATCCAACCCAAATAACGCAGAAGAATAAAAACGGGAATCATCGTTACCGCACCGGGAATCATCATGGTTCCAAGATATCCAAAAAATATTTTATCCCGCCCAGGAAACTCAAGGCGGGCAAACGCATAAGCCGCGAGCGAGCTCGTGATGACTTGTCCCGCGGTCAAACAAACCGAAATTAAAATCGAGTTAAGATAAAACTGCCCGAAAGGAATCACTTTCCAAACATCAATATAGTTTTTCCAAAAAAACACGGTCGGGATCCATTCTTTCCACCAAGCGCGCTCTGAGAAAATAGAACCTGGCTCAGAAAGGGAGGTTGTAATCATCCACAAAAAAGGCGCAATCATTGTGATCGCGCCCAAAATGAGCCCAATGTAAATGAGCGCGTTCTTGAAAATACGCGCCCATTGGCGCTTTTTCCGCACCGCCTTCGATTTAATCATCGGTCCAATTTCATCTTGATACGTCATAGTAAGCTTTAAGTTATAAGAAATAAGTCGTAAGAAAAGAAACAAGCCGCAAAGTTTGTCTCATACACTCGCAACTTATGACTTAAGTATAGTGAATATTTTTACCAAAGAACTTCCACTTTAAAAAAGTAATCAAAAGAATCACCAAAAATAACACCCACGCGATGGCGGCCGCATAACCCATGTGATACCAAACAAACGCGTTGTTATAGAGATAAAAAATCAGCGTAGTCGTTGATCCATTCGGACCACCGCCAGTCATCATGTAGGCCTGGTCAAATCCTGCCTGAAAGCCCCCGATTAAACTCATAATTCCTATGAAAAATGTTGTCGGTGAAATCTGCGGCCAAGTGACTGACCAAAATTTTTGATAAGAAGTCGCGCCATCGACCTCGGCGGCATCGTATAAATCACGGGGAACGCCCTGCAAAGCGGCAAGATACAAAATCATATTTTGCCCACCCACACTTTGCCACACACTCATCAAAATTAATGCCGGCTTGGCCCACGCTGAATCCGTCAGCCAATTGGGCCCTGTTAAATTAAGACCCAGCATATGCCCAAAATGAGCAATCATCGTATTGAATGCACCAAACTCCGGGTTATACATGAGCCGCCAAAGCATAAAAATTGCCACGCCCGCGCAAATCGTTGGCAAATAATAAACCGTTCGAAAAAAAATCATTCCTTTTAACTTTTGATTAAGCGCAATGGCAAGCAACAATGAGCCCGCCATCGAAATGGGAATGGCTGCCATTAAATAAACGGTATTGAAGCAATATTGCCAAAAACGTTTATCTTGAAAAAGCTGAACAAAATTTTGAAGCCCCACCCATTTGGGTGGAGAAAAAAGATTCCACTCCGTAAAGCTCAAAAACAGTGAGGCAAGAACGGGGATCGATGTGAAAAGCAAAAAACCAATAAGGTTGGGTGCAAGAAACGCATAAGCCGCAATCGCCTCTTTGGTCTTATCTTTTTGGAATCGTTTCATTTTATTATTTTGAAATGTTACAAAGAAATACGTTTACGGTATTTCTCCCCAAAAAACAGAGAAATGAGTCTGCGCCATTTTTCCAGACGATGTTACGGAGAAATGGGTTCACGCCATTTCTCAAGACGATACTGCGGAATCGTTTCATGCTGATTTTTCCATTCGGTTCGCTTGGGTCATGACAGGCTGGGCGCTTCCGTTAATCACCTCTTCTGTGATTAAGACCTCTGCAGCGTCCTGCGTTGAGGGAATATCATACATCAAATCAAGCAAAGCTGCCTCGAGGATCGAGCGCAAAGCACGCGCTCCTGTAGACTTCTTCATGGCTTTGCGGGCAACTTCTCGTAAAGCTCCATCCGTAAAGCGCAAGTCAATATTTTCCATTTTGAATAGCTTTTGATATTGGCGCACAATGGCATTTTTAGGTTCTGTTAAAACTCGCACCAAATCATCTTCGGTGAGTTTATGTAAACCTGTGACAACCGGAAAACGACCAATAAACTCGGGAATCAAACCAAACCTCACCAAATCTTCGGGTTCGAGTCGGTCAATCAAATGTCCTAATTCTTTTTCTTTTTTGAGCGATGCGTTTTGAGCGCCAAAGCCCATGGTCTTGCTCGCAATGCGTCGCTCAATCAGATCTTCAATGCCGCCAAACATGCCGCCGCAAATAAAAAGAATGTTGCGTGTGTTAACCGTTATGTACTCCTGCTGCGGATGTTTTCGCCCACCTTGCGGAGGAACATTGGCCGTCGTGCCTTCTAAAATTTTTAAAAGGGCTTGTTGCACACCTTCGCCCGAAACATCACGCGTAATCGACATATTCTCTGATTTTTTAGCAATCTTATCGACTTCATCAATATAAATAATTCCGACTTCCGCACGCTTGACGTCAAAATTCGCCGACTGCAAAAGCCGCAATAAAACATTCTCAACATCTTCGCCAACGTACCCAGCCTCCGTGAGAGTGGTTGCATCCGCAATCGCAAAAGGCACGTCTAAAATTCTCGCCAACGTTCGCGCGAAAAGAGTCTTGCCTGAGCCTGTCGGTCCAATCAAAAGCACGTTGCTTTTTTCAATTTCAACGTCATCTTCGGATTTAGAAGTAATTCGTTTGTAATGATTATGAACGCTCACCGCGAGACGCTTTTTTACCAGATCTTGCCCCACAACGTGCTGATCGAGCTTAAGCTTAATATCGTGCGGCTTAGGAACTATAAAATCTTCGACACGGAAAGCCTTCGTCGCATCGGCGGAAGAAACAGGTTCTTTGAGGAAAGCATCATGACAAACACGCACGCAAACTTCGCAGATAAAAGATTGATTGCCGGCAAAAAGCTTTTTAACTTCCGCTTTTTTTCGGCCGCAAAAAGAGCAGCAAGCGCCCGGATTATCTTTTTGAAAAGTCATTTTTTTGCTTTGTTTTCTTTTTTAAACGAATGAAACCCATTTTTTTAACTCGTGGCCAGCTTTTAATTTCAGCTTCGCGCTTTAACGCCAAAGACTTATTCGAGTGCCGTTCTTGATAAAGCAAACTGGCAACACCAAACGCTCTTGTGTATCGCGCCCCTTTGCCTGCTCGATGCGCAGCCATCCGCTTTTCAACATCATTCGTGATCCCTGTATATAAATTGTCATTTTGACATTTTAAAATATACACAAACCAAGGCATTGCAGTCCTTTGTCTCAAAGAGCGTCACGGTAAAAGAGCATCTGCATATTTAAACGACCTGCCCGACCAGGGCTCGAACCTGGAACCTTGCCTCCAAAGGGCAGTGTGATACCATTTCACCATCGGGCACCGTGATCGTTTTAAATATACAAAAATACAAACAGTGATACGCGCTTTAAACTTTACTTAAAGTACCATTTCACTCCACCCAGAGCTTTGCTTTGAGACGGATTCGTCCTTGGATAAATCCAAGGCGGACATCGGGCAACGACTGTCTATTTCTTAAAAACGGAACGCATAATCTACCTGATTTTCACCATTTTCCCAAGGTCCGATTTTGATGTTTATTTAATCCAAAATTAGGCGGTATGACAAAGAATCGAACGCTCCCGAAGCTTCTGTGGCAGTTGACGACGTAGCTTTTGCATTTCTAAGCGCAAACTGGCTGTCGCAAATACCGTTGGACCACTTCCAGACATTAAGGCGGACGGCGCTCCCGCTGAAAGCAAGCTCCTGAGTGTCATCGCAATCGAAGGCCGCATCGACATTGCCGCGATTTGTAAGTCATTGGCCAAATCATCTAGCTGGAATGGCGCTTTCGAAAAATTGCGCCCTAGCTCCCGATAGCGCTGATAAACAGCAACAGTCGACAACGGCTGCGGATCTGCAATCAACAAAAACCATTTCTTTTGCTTGCATGGCAAGCTATTTAGCTTTTCGCCAATCCCATGAACAAGCATCTGAGTTTTATTTTTCAAGAAAAAAGGAACATCCGCTCCGACACAAAGCCCAACTTGAAGTAACTCTTTTTCTGAAATTTTAAGGCGATAAAGTTTTTTTAGCCCCAGCAGAAAAAAAGCCGCATTGCTTGATCCCCCGCCAAGCCCTGCCCCAATGGGAATGCGCTTAGCCAAACGAACATGCACTCCGCCGAGAGTTGGAATTTTTTTTTGAAGCTCGCCATAGGCTTTGAAAAGTAAATTGCCTTCCCGCAAAGGCAAATCGGCATTCGATGAGAATGAAAAGCCTGAAGCGCGAGTTGAAAGCGTCAAAGTATCGGCAAGCGAAATACGATGAAAAACAGAAACGAGATTGTGATATCCGTTGGAACGTCGACCCACAATTCGCAGGTGAAGATTAACTTTGGCAGGAGACTTTAAAGTGAGAGAGGGCATAGCAAAACAAAAGCGGTCAGTCATCAGGCTAGATCTAATGACTGACCGCTGATCACTTATCGCTGACTATGACCAATCTTTTTTCTTGTGACGGTTTTTGCGCAACTTCTTTTTAAGCTTGTGCTTGTTCATCTTCTTTTTACGCTGTTTTTTTGCCCAAGGCATTCGGAGTCTCCTAGTCGCTTATGGAATTACTTTGTTCAGAGGATATTCAATAATGCCGTGCGCGCCCGCTGTTTTAAGAGCCGGAATTAAATTGCGCACGACAGATTCATCAATAATAGTATCGACATCAAACCAACCTTCTTCAGCTAGTGTTGCCACAGTGGGTTTTCTTAAAGCCGGAAGAAGATCAATCACCTTCGCAAGATTTTTCTCAGCGACGTTCATTTTCAGCCCTACTTTTTCCTGAGCGCGAATCGCACCCTGCAAAAGCATGACAAGCTGATCCATCTTTTTGCTTTTCCATGAATTTTTCATGCTGTCTTTATTGGCAATAAATTTAGGGATAGAAACAATCACCGTATCCACAATGCGCAAACGATTGGCTTTTAAGCTCGAACCTGTTTCCGTGGCTTCAACAATAGCGTCAGCAAGACGTGGCGGCTTAGCCTCGGTTGCTCCCCATGAAAATTCAACTTCCGCTTTGACTTTATGCTTTTTCAAATAGGCTTTTGTCACATTAACGAGTTCGGTCACAATTTTTTTACCCTGAAGATCTTTCACGCTTTGTACCTTCGAAGACTCATGCACAGCAAGCACCCAGCGCACAGGATTGGAAGTTTGCTTTGAGTATTGCAATTGGCAAAGCTCGGTGACCTTCGAGCTGTTTTCAACAATCCAATCATGTCCGGTTAAACCACAATCCACAATGCCGTCTTCAATATAACGAGACATTTCTTGCGGGCGAAAAAGAATGATTTCGAGCTCAGGATCATTGACCGAAGGAGTAAACGAACGCGAGTGATTACGGATCTCAAATCCGGCCTTTTTAAACAAAGCAAAAGTGGATTCTTCGAGCGAACCCTTGGGAAGCGCTAATTTAAGTGTGTTCATAGAGGGCGGATTATATCGGGACAGGGGCTCATGGACAAGAGGGATTTTTGGGGCGCTTAATTCGGTTAAAACTTTGGCTCAAAAATAACATGGGATTGGTTCTTGGGATAGACATTCCTCTGGCTCAGGCAGTCCTCACTCCTCACTTCGTTCGTCGTTGCGGATACTCGCCATAGAAATGTCTATCCCAAAAACTTAAGCGCTGTGGGGGGAAAGGCTTAAATTGGAAAAACACCTCACCTCAATCAAATCTATCGAAGCCTCCATATTCTGCTTGCCGCAAAATGATCACACATCGCAAAGCGAAGTTTTCTTCTATGCATTTCTGAAGTCCGGCTAAGCCGAGCTTCTAAAAGATATTTCGGGAAACTACATTAAGGTAAGGGCCTGTGGTGGAAAGGATGCATATTAAATCTTCGATAAGGTTTATTCTTGAAGCCTTGTTTCTCCTCTTCAAGCCTTCACCCCACGCTGGAGAAGAACACGCAGAAAAATAATTTAAATTTTTGAGTTCCGCAGCGACGAACAAAGTGAGGAGCGAGGACTGCCCGAAAAAATTTGAATTCTTTTTTCTGCGCCCAAACCCACGCTGACTTAATTTATCCAGCAATCCGCAAATTAGGTTTTGCGGTTAATCGCAAATCGGCAAGTTGTCCGAGCTCGAAAAGTTCGATGCCACGCCTTGCAATCATCGCGGCGTTATCCCCTGTCAGAGATTGTGGCGGAATCAAAACTTGAATGCCTTGCTCACCCGCCTGCCGAATTAACTCAGCACGCAAATGCGAATTGGCGCTAACGCCTCCGCCGACGACTATATGGCGCACATCTTTTAATTCACACGCGCTTAATGCTTTTTCGACAATCCAGCGCACGACCGCATATTGAAAACTCGCAGCCAGATCTTCATTCGAAGGCGCGTCGCTTTTGCGCTCTCCGGTTTTCATATCTTTCACGGCGTAAAGCGCGGCGGTTTTGATTCCGCTAAAACTAAAATCAAGTGGTTTTTCTTGCTTTGGTTTTTTAAATAAAATGGCGCGGGGATTTCCCCTGGCTGCGAGCTTATCCATCGCCGGCCCACCGGGATAATCAAGCCCCATGATCTTGGCAACTTTGTCATAAGCCTCACCCACCGCGTCATCTTCGGTTTCGCCGAGCAATTCATATTTTCCGTTTTCCTGGTAAGTCAGCGATGTGTGCCCGCCCGAAACAAGCAATCCAACATATCTATCGGGCACGGCTTGTCCGATAAAATTAGCTGCAAAATGGGCTTCGAGATGATTGACAGCCACAAGCGGAATTCCAAGTTGATAACTGAGGGCTTGAGCAAAACCCATTCCAACAAAAAGCGAACCAATGAGCCCTGGACCTTTCGTAACAGCAATCAACTGGATATCGCGCAAACTGACTTTGGCTTCCTGCAAAGCCTGCGCTAAAACTAAATCGATTTGCTCAAGACAATGTCGCGAGGCAATTTCAGGCACGACACCGCCGAATTCTTGATGGCGGAAAAGGCTTGAGGAAACAATATTGGAAAGAATTTCATTTTTGCCGCGCAAAATGGCGACTGATGTTTCATCACAGGAAGTTTCGATGCCGAGGACAAGCATTAGAACCAATAACCAGGAACCAGGAACCCAAAGACCGTCAACCCTGGTTCTTGGTTCCTGGTTCTTGGTTCTTGATCCATGGTTCTATTATGAGAGTTTTTTGGTGAGAATTTCGTTTACAAGCTTGGGATTGGCTTTGCCTTGAGATTCTTTCATGATTTGTCCCACTAAAAATCCAAGCGCTTGTTTTTTTCCGGCCTTGAAATCTTCAACTGATTTAGGATTCGCGGCAATCACTTTATCAGCAACTTGCTCAATCAGCCCCGTGTCTTGCACCTGCGCCAAACCTTTTTCTTTAACGATTTGGTCGGCTGATTTATTTTCTTCCAGCATCGCCAGCAACACATCTTTCGCGATTTTTCCATTAATCGTGCTGTTGTCGATCAGCAAAATCAATCCCGCCAAAGCTTTTGGTGTAATCGGTGAGTTTTCAATCGCAATTTTCTTTTCGTTAAGAATACCCAACAAATCATTGAGAAGCCAATTACTCGCGAGCTTGGCGCTTGCGCCCTCTTTGATCACGTTTTCAAAAAATGCCGCTAGAACCTGATCTTGAACAAGAACAAGCGCGTCATAACGCGGCAAACCCAAATTCTCAACAAAACGTTTCGCGCGTGCACGCGGAAGTTCGGGCAATGTTTTACGCATGGTTTCAACTCGATCACGCGCAATCGTAAACGGCACCAAATCCGGCTCGGGAAAATAACGGTAATCATGCGCGTCTTCTTTTGAGCGCATCAATGCGGTTTCGCCTTTGGCTTCATTCCACAGACGCGTTTGCTGTTCCACCACGCCGCCGTCTTCGATCAATTGCGTCTGACGTGCAATTTCGTATTCGATGGCTTTTTGTACCGCACGAAATGAATTTAAATTTTTAGTTTCCGTGCGTGTTCCAAATTTTTCTTGGCCCACGGGACGCACCGAAACATTGGCGTCACAACGCAGCTTGCCCATATCCATGTCGCAGTCACTCACTCCCGCGTATTGTAAAACAGCTTTGAGCGCCGTGAGATAAGCGTAGGCTTCATCCGCGGAACGGATGTCGGGCTCAGAAACAATTTCAAGCAATGGAATGCCGCCGCGATTGTAATCCACGAGAGTGCCGTCCAAAATGCCTTCGTGCAATAACTTTCCGGCGTCTTCTTCAAGATGCGCGCGCGTAATGCCAACCCGTTTTTCGATCAACTTTCCATCTGCACCTTTGATTTCAATCCACAAATAACCATTTTTGTTAACGGGCATATCAAATTGCGAAATCTGATATGCCTTCGGTAAATCGGGATAAAAATAATTCTTGCGGTCGAACTTAAGGCGCTCATTAATTTCACAATCAAGCGCAAGACCAGCCTTCATGCCGAGCTCCAAAGCTTTTTGATTGAGCACCGGCAAAGTTCCGGGCATCCCCAAACAAACAGGGCAAGTATTCGCATTGGGCTCGGATCCAAAATCTGTCGGGCAAGCGCAAAATAATTTTGATTTCGTGCCAAGCTGAACGTGAACTTCTAAGCCGATAACGGGTTCGTACTTCATAATAATTTATAACTTAAAGGTTAAAGGTAAAAACCATAACTAAAATCTCAAAACTATTCGGAAAGTTAAGACCTTTGGGCTATCGTTTTAACCTTTTACCTTAATCCTTTAACCTAAATTCGGTTTCTTCTTAAAAAACTGTGTCTTTTGTTCGTACTGATGTGCGACGCGTAAAATCGTTTCTTCTTCAAAAGCGCGGCCCATAAGCTGCAAGCCGATTGGCAGTCCTGCGCCTGTAAAACCGCACGGTACAGAAAGAGCTGGGATTCCCGCAAGATTGGCTGGGATCGTGTAAATATCTGACAAATACATGGCAAGCGGATCATTTGATTTTTCGCCGATCTTAAATGCGGGCGTCGGCGATGTCGGTGACAAAATCACATCGACATCTTTAAAAGCGTTGTCAAAATCTTGGCGAATCAGCGTGCGAACTTTTTGGCCTTTCAAATAATAGGCTTCGTAATATCCGGCCGACAAAACGAATGTTCCCAGAAGAATACGTCGCTTGGCTTCTTGGCCAAAGCCTTCGCTGCGGCTTGCGAAATAAACTTCGTTCAAATCTTTGGCTGCAGCACGCGCACCATAACGCACTCCATCAAAACGGCCGAGATTCGAACTGGCTTCCGCAACGGCGACGATATAATAAACTTCCACGGAGTATTGAACATGCGGCAAAGAAATTTCTTTGATTTCAGCGCCCAGCCCTCTTAAAACTTCAACCGCTTCACGCACTGATTTTTCAATTTCAGGATCCATGCCGCCTTTTGCAGAGTCTTTCGGGAAGAATTCTTTCGGTAAACCAATCTTCAAGCCTTTGATGGATGCATTTAAATTTTTTGTGTAATCTGGAACTGCGACATTTGCGGAAGTCGAATCCATCGCATCATGCCCTGCCATCACATCAAGTAAAATTGCAGAGTCTTCAACCGTTTTGGTAATCGGTCCGATTTGATCAAAGCTCGATCCAAAAGCAATCAAACCATTGCGTGAAACGCGCCCGTAAGTCGGCTTCAATCCCACAAGACCGCACAAAGCTGCTGGCTGACGAATCGATCCGCCGGTATCACTGCCCAATGCTGCATAAGCCATATCTGCCGCCACTGCCGCAGCGGAACCTCCCGAAGAGCCGCCCGGAACCCGCGCAAGATCCCAAGGGTTTTTGGTTGGGCCATACGCTGAAGTTTCGCAAGAAGAACCAAAAGCAAATTCATCCATGTTGCAGGTTCCAAAAATCGCGGCACCTGCATTTTTTAATTTTTGAATAACGGTTGCATCGTAAGGAGCAACGTGACCTTTTAAAATCTTCGAAGCGCAAGTTGCTTGCTGACCCTCAACGCAGATATTGTCTTTGACCGCAATCGGGACCCCTGCCAAAGAACCCGTCGCATTCCCATTAAAAACAGCCGCGCTTTCAAAACGCAAAAAAGCATTCAGTGACGGATTCAGTTTTTGAGCGCGCGCTTTTAAAGCCGCGGTCAATTCAACTGCGCCATGTTGACGTGCATGAGCCATCGCTTCTTTGAGGGTGAGAGAATGCAGCTCCGACATGGTTAAGCTCGTGATACTGTTTTAGGAACTTTAAAAAAGAAGCCGTCGCTTGCGGGCGCATGCTTTAAAACTTTATCGCGGGTCAAAGACTTTTTAGCTTCATCGGGACGATAAACATTTTCAAGATTCAAAACGTGACTCGTCGGATCCACATTTTGCGTATCGAGCTTTTCCAAATTTTTGACGTAATCCAAAATGGTACTTAAATTTCGCGTCAGCTTCGCACCCTCTTCGGGAGCAAGTGTCAAACGCGCCAATTTCGCTACTTTATTAATATCAAAATTCACTTAAAAATTCCTTTAGCTTAAGACCGCTTAAGCCATTTAAATTCAGTCCTCAAAAGCAGATTAAGGAGGTGGCAAATTTAACATGCCAAACGATCCATCGCCAAGCTGAATTTTATGCCTTTTCTGCCGTTAATACTGTTGATGCAAAATGACACCCTTCCATCCCTAACTCGAAATCGTCTACTGGGCCTTACTTTGATTTTAGGAACAATTCTGCTTTATCTGCCAACGATCTTTTTTCAATTTATTTATTATGACGACAGCGAATATGTCTTTGAAAACAGCCATGTCCTCGCGGGTGTTTTTAGCCCTGTTTTCTTAAAATGGTTCCTCAGCGCCAATGTTTCCGCCAACTGGCACCCGCTGACACTCGTTTCACATGCTATCGACACGCAGCTTTTTGGTTTATGGCCGGGAGGACATCACCTCACCAGCGTCCTATTTCACGCCGCAAATGCTTTGCTTGTTTTTGTGCTTTTTTCGCGCATGACAAAATCACCCGGAAAATCCTTTTTACTTGCCGCTCTCTTTGCATGGCATCCGGTTAAAATTGAATCGGTTGCCTGGATTGCTGAACGCAAAGATGTGCTTTCAACATTTTTTATTTTATTAAGCATGTTGGCTTATGTGAGAAACATGCGGAACCAAGAACCAGGAACCAAGAACCAGGAAAATCAAACCTTGCTTCATGGTTCTTGGTCCTTGGTTCTGTTTGCCCTTTCTCTGCTTTGCAAATCCATGTATGTCACGCTTCCGGCCATTTTACTTTTATTTGATTTTTGGCCTCTGCAACGCAAAGAATCTTGGCTGACTCTTCTCAAAGAAAAAATACCTTTCGTGGTGATCTCTCTGATTGCTTGCGGAGTCACACTCTGGGCCCAATCCTCAGGCGGAGCGATTCACTCGATGGTCGCAGATTCACTCTCCATGCGTCTGGCCAATATCTCGCAAAGCTACAGCGACTATATTCTTCTTTTTGTCTGGCCATCAAAACTGGCCTTTTTTTATCCTTATTTTCCAAACACCTCTGTTTTATTTTCTCTTGCTTTGGGCGGCGGCCTCATTCTGATCTCAGCGGTCCTATTCATTGGAATAAAAAAAATCCCGGCTCTTTGGGTAGGCTGGATGATTTTCATCGTTTCGCTATTGCCTGTCATTGGGATCATCACGATCGGTGCGCAGCGAATGGCTTGCCGCTATCTTTATTGGCCGGCCACGGGACTTTCGATTCTTCTCATTTGGGGCGTCGCTGCCGGTTTGAAGAAAATAAGCGCACCTAAAAAGTTAGTTCAAATCCTAGCCGCTTGCGTATTATTGGGCTATATCAGCATCACCGCGATCAACCTTCGCTATTGGCAAAACAGTTATCAGCTTTTTCAACGTGCGGTAGATATTGTTCCCAACAACTGGCTGGCACATGCCAACCTGCGCGCAGCTTATGGCCGCGATGGCAAGCATGTCCAAGCAGCCGAACATTTAATTGAAGCGATCCGAATTTATCCGGATGTTTTTCGACTTATCCCCATTCATTGGCTTGATTTTTATTTCATGGGAAAAGTCTATTGGGATCAAGGCAAGCTTCCTCAAGCCGAAAGCTTTTTGCGCGTGGCAGGACAAAAACTGGCCCAAGAAAAGACTGAAAATATTCTTGAAAATAGCAAAACAGAGCGCGACAAACTCGCTGCGTGCCTAAAGGCTTTTGACGCAAGCGATTCGAAGGCTTGCGTGCTTTAAGTTAATATCAAAATGAAATGGGAGTGGGCGCAAAAACGCGACTTCAAATTTTTGAGTTCCGCAAAGACGAACGAAGTGAGGAGTGAGGACTGTTTGAGAAAATGGGAACTTCTGATTTTGAGCCCAAGCCCAGGTTAGAATTTTTAAAAATCGAAGAAACGCTCCGCGAAAAAATAATAATTACTGCGTCATCGCAAGCATAAACGCATAGTCACGCGCAATTTCTTTTAAGTAAGCATACCGTCCTGACGGACCGCCATGGCCTGAACCCATGTGAATAATCATCAGCAATAAATTCTTGTCGGTTTTGGTTGCGCGTAATTTTGCGGTCCACTTCGCAGGCTCCCAATATTGCACGCGCGGGTCATTCAATCCTCCCGTAACGAGCATCGCGGGATAATTTTGCGCTCGAATGTTTTCGTACGGCGCGTAGCTTTGAATTGTTTTAAAAGACGCTAAGTCTCCGGGATTGCCCCATTCATCATATTCCGTAACGGTTAAAGGCAAAGACGCGTCAAGCATCGTGTTCAGGGCGTCAACAAACGGAACGTCTAAAATCATCGCCTTAAAAAGATCGGGGCGCAAATTGGCAACCGCTCCCATCAAAAGCCCGCCGGCACTTCCACCGGATGTGACCAAACGATCTGCAGAAGTATATTTTTCACGAATTAAAAATTCTGCACAGGCAATGAAATCGAGAAACGTGTTCATTTTATTTTTCAATTTGCCTGCGTCATACCACGGTCGCCCCATGTCGCCACCGCCGCGAATATGCGCAATCGCAAAAACAAATCCACGGTTTAGCAAACTTAAACGATTCGACGAAAATCCCGGATCCATGCTAATACCGTACGAACCATAACCATAAATCCAAGCTTTCGAAGATCCGTCTTTCTTCAAACCCTTTTTATACACCAGCGAAATCGGGATTTTGACACCATCATGCGAAGTTGCAAAAATACGCTCCGATGCGTATTGAGCCCGGTCATACCCGCCCAAAACTTCTTGCTGCTTCTTCACCTCGCGTTCACGCGTGCGCATGTTGTAGTCATAAACTGTCGCCGGGGTCAGCAATGAAGTAAATCCGATACGCAACGTCTCCGTGTCGTATTCAAAATTGGATCCGCCGCCCGAAGAGTATGCCGTCTCGCCAAAATCGATTTTATGCTCTGCTCGGCTCTTTAAATCAATCACACGAATTTCTGTATTTCCATTGGAACGCTCATAGATCACTGCATAGTCTTTAAAAACGTCCAGACCATCTAATTTCACTTCAGGACGATGGGCATACCACTCTTTCCACTGAGCGCGCGCAGGACCGGAAACAGGCGCTTCCATCACACGAAAATTAATGGCCCGCCAATTCGTAAGAATAAAAAATTTGCCGTCATGATGGTCCGCCGAATACTCAACACCTTCTTCGCGTGCCGCCAATATTTTAAATTCACCTTCGGGCTGGCTCGCATCCAAAAAAAGCTCTTCCGAAGTATTTTTACTGCGAAGCCCCAGAAAAAGATATTTTTCATCGCGGCTTTTATCGACGCCTAAGAAAAAGCGTTCGTTTTTTTCTTCATAAACTAAAACATCATTTGTGAAATCCGTTCCTAGCTTGTGCCGCATCAAACGATAGGGACGCTTCATCACATCAAGTGTGCTGTAAAAGAAAGTTTGATTATCATTCGCCCAAACTAGACTCGTTCCGGTTGCAGGGATTTTCTCTGAAAGCAATTCCCCGGTCTCAAGATTTTTGACCTGAAGTGTATAGGTTTCAGATCCGGTATTGTCCCAAGAATACGCCAAAAGCTTTTGATTGGGGCTTAAACTCAAAACACCTAAATCAAAGTTCTCCGAGCCTTCCGCAAGCTGATTGACATCCAAAAAAATCTGTTCCGGGCCAGCCAGCGAGCCCTGTGTTTTGTCGCGCGACTCCGACACGACTTTGCGGCAATAAATCGAATAAGACTTCCCTTTCTCGGTGCGCGAATAATAAAAAAATCCTTTTCTTTTAACGGGCACGCTCAAATCATCTTCTTTGATGCGCCCGAGCATTTCATCATAGAGTTTTTTCTGAAAAGCGTCCGTTGGCTTGAGCGTTTTTTCGGCATAATTGTTTTCGGCTTTTAAATAATCAATCACGGCCGGGGTTTCTTTTTCGCGCAACCAAAAGTAAGAATCGTTCCAAGTCTGTCCATGCGCAGAAACCGGATGATCTTTTTTCTCAACGACAGGGGGCTTTTCGTCAGAGGATAATTTCGAAATTTCATCGATCATAGAATGTTTCCAAAGCCCGGCGGCGATCACTACGAGTAAAATAAAAAAACTGATTTTCCATTGCCATTTCACGATTCACCTTTTACTGCGCCTTCATGCGTTGGGCAATGTCTGAACCTTCTGCGGTTTGCTCGGCGCTTTTTCTTTTTTCGGCAGAAGCCAAACCTAACGCTTCGGCAGGCGCTTTCACGAGGCTATTCATCACAATCCCTGCAGCCCCATCCACAATATCTCCGGGCGCTGATGCGATTTGGCGTGTCATGTTCGAAGCCTGATCCCAATTGTTGGGCGAAGCCGCTGGATGTAATTTTAAATCATAGTGATCATTTTCTAAATTGCGCATCGAGCCAGAAAGAAAATCGACCGGCCATGCAAAAAGATGCCCGAGACCCAAAGTCCACTTGCTCCATTTTTGCCAATTGACTCGAGAAGAATATCGAAACCCCTCGCCATCGACGCGTGACCAAACTCTAAAATTTAAATCTTGAAAACCAGGCGCTTTCGCTAAACAGTCATGATTACTGCTTCGCTTCAGTTTTACATTGCCCGGCAATTCCGTCGCCTGACCTTCACACAAAACAATCGCCTGCGCCGCGCTTGTTTTAAAAAACACAGGCACAATATCATTTTGCCGCCCATAGCTCGTCGCACAGCCCGACAGAGAACCAAGAACCAGGAAACAAGAACCAACAGTCAAAATTATTTTTGTATTCATATTTAATCCTTATTTAACCGAGCCTAAACGATCCGCACCGTCGTGGCCATCTATTTCTTTTTCTTGGATATTTGTCTGACTTTTTTATTTTGAAGCACGTGGGGACGAGCACCCGTAATCAAGCTTTCGCCGGTTTGTTTTTCGATCTCAGCGCGGGCATTTTCAACTGTACGATTTTTTCGTACACTTCACTTCCTTCCATCTGAAGCTTTGCCTTAAGGTCGCTCCAGTCGCGTCTTGGAATTGTTGAATCCGTCAATATTTGTACTCCATCCACGATAGAAAAATACCAAAGCGCCTTGTCACCGTTCCAGTGACGGCGAACCGAGTTTTGATGGAACAGAATCAATGACTGTACTTTTTCATAAAATATTCTTTCGGCTTTTTACACTTTGATTTTTGGGTCTATTTTTATATCACTCATTTTTCAACCTACCAAATTTGCTTGTCCCGAGCACAAGTCGAGGGAGAAATTTTCCATAATTAGGTCAAAAGTTAAAGGTTAAATCTCAAGACCCTGCCTGCCCTGAGATCTAGTCGAAGGGGCGTCCGGTTTCCACTAAAGGATTCTCTTCGGTATAAAAGTGCCGGGTTAAAACTAGATTCCCGCCTGCGCGAGAATGACTACGAAGAAAACGGGACGCCGTCCAGAGCGAGAGGTTAACTTTCGCTCTCTATCAACTATCAGTCTCTAACGTCTCGCTCTGGACGGCGTCCCGTTTAAATAATTATAGCTCTAAGAGCTCGCGCTTTAAATCAGGGAAAGCCTGAAACAGTACCGGACATGCTTTTTTTGTTTTATAATGCCGGCATGTTTTTTAAAGTTCCATTCCGCATAGCCGGATTCTTGTTCGCGGTACTTCTATTTGTGAATGGCTGTTACTCGGTGCCGCGCGAACGTTTGGGGCAAAGTTCCGCGCGTGCGATTCAATCCAAATCGGTTCTCCCGATATAGTGCCTCCGCCGCGGTCAGTTGCCGCCGTGATACATCGAAAACCGCTTGTGCCGCCGCCGGTGCAAACCGAGCCGGCCGTGATACCAAAACAGGAAGAAAAACCTAAAGCAGACCCCAAGCCTCAGCCTGTTAAAATAAATAAACCGCGCAAAGAAAACGGAATTAATTACCTGAGCCGTTTTGATAATATCGATTGGGGTGACGCGCCGAAACCGGACATGATAATAATCGAAGAACGTTATGACGTCTTGGAAGCCGGTGTTTGGGCTTACACCCGGGGCAATGACCATGCGCCGGAATTTGGTTTACCGCCCGGAATGATTATTTATTATTTTAAGAATAACCGTTTTTTTAAAATCGAAGTTATTTGGGAACCGAATAAAGATGATTACCGGTTTTTTTGGCGAGCCGGCGGAAGAACCGGCTCTCGGCAGCTGGCATTGGGTTAATGCCCAACCGCCGATGTTAGTCCGGTTTTGGGACGCGAACGCGGTTAAAGCCACAAGCCCCGGTCATTTGATGCTCTTGATGATTGAATATTTAGCGTAAAGCCGCATTATGTAAAAAATTTATTCCCGCGCGCAATTTAATAGCAGTTTCTTCTATTTTATGCAGAGATCGGAACATTTCTGGTCTACGACCATTGGTCCGGAGCAAAGCTCCGGCTGATAAAAGTGCCGGGTCTAAATAGATAAGGAATTGAGAAATACAAAAAGTTATGCCAAGACGACCAAGAACATTAGTGGATGGTGGGATATATCATGTTTTTAATCGTGGAAATAATCGACATGATCTATTTTGTGATCAAGAAGGCATTGGTCAAATGTTAACCAGAAATGTTCCGATCTCTGCGCTTTTGTAAAGCTCTTCAATCAAATCCTTTTGCTTTTTAATTTGATCCGTGCCCACCACCGTCTTTGAGAAAAGTTCAGGTAGCCGATCTTTTATCGTCGCTTTCCACGCGCTAATCTGCGTGGGATGAGCTCCGTACTCCGTGGTCAATTCCGAGATTGTTTTATTACCCCGTAATGCTTCCAACGCCACCTTCGCCTTAAATTCATCCG
>Ga0163150_10003772_pt1 | contig 20949 bp, 17 predicted proteins | sample OliLakLV19P2IB_FD_148628 | JGI IMG/M metagenome (GOLD analysis project Ga0163150, IMG submission 148628) | Freshwater microbial mat bacterial communities from Lake Vanda, McMurdo Dry Valleys, Antarctica - Oligotrophic Lake LV.19.P2.IB | ecosystem: Environmental > Aquatic > Freshwater > Lake >...
ATTGCCCAAACAGTATTCGGAAATGGCGCGAAACATTTGGTGGAGAGGGGGCGGGGGCCAGAAAATCGTTCTGGGGCGAGTCATTTTGACGAACCTGGCGCTGTCCACCCAAGATGGCCGTCTGAAATGTTTTAGGGGAAAATCTGAAATTCGGTGACGCTGGCGCCGCTCCTCCGTCGCATTGAGGTTTGACACGATTTGAACTTTTTTGGGGAAAACGTCATGACCGAAGAAACCCTGTTCGCAGAAGCGTTAGCCAAATCGCCAGAAGAACGCGCGATTTTTCTGGAACAGGCATGTGCAGGACAGCCTGAATTGCGGGCTGCCATCGAAGCATTGTTGGCCGCGCACGAAAAGTCAGAAAACGTTTTGGACAAACCGTTGGCTGACCTGGCCCCGACCCTGGATTCAGATCGGGAAAGGCACTCGTCCAAACACTTCCCGGAACCGGCTGCCACGGCTGACTTTCGTCGCGATCCGGTAAAGGGCGCTGTTATCGCCGGGCGATACACGTTGCAGGAGAAAATCGGCGAAGGGGGGATGGGTGAGGTCTGGGTCGCTCGACAGACCGAACCGGTCAAACGCAATGTGGCCCTGAAGCTGATCAAGACCGGAATGGATTCGAGGGCCGTCATTCAGCGTTTCGAACAGGAGCGACAGGCGCTCGCGATCATGGACCATCCCAACATCGCGCAAGTGCTCGACGGCGGCATGACTGCCACGGGTCAGCCGTTTTTTGTTATGGAACTGGTTAATGGGTTGCCACTCACCACGTTTTGCGACCAGGCGAAACTGAACCCCCGCGAACGGCTGGAACTTTTTGTACCGATCTGCCAGGCGGTGCAGCATGCGCATCACAAGGGGATCGTGCATCGGGACCTGAAGCCGGCGAATATTCTCGTTACCATGATTGACGGCAAGCCCGTTCCGAAAGTGATCGACTTCGGCGTCGCCAAGGCGACCACTGGCAAACTGACCGACGAGTCAATGGCAACTCAGTTTGGCGCAGTCGTCGGGACGCTGGAATACATGTCTCCCGAACAGGCTGGTTTCTCCGGGGAAGACATCGATACCCGGGCCGACATCTACTCGCTGGGGGTGATCCTTTACGAACTGCTGACAGGTCTGCGACCAATCGACTCGCAACGACTGCGGAAAGCGGCCCTGACCGAAATGGTGCGGATCATTCGGGAAGAGGAACCTTCCAGGCCCAGTACTCGCCTCTCGACCAACGAGTCGTTGCCGTCGGCAGCGGCCATGCGGCACATCGAACCGAAGAAGTTGATGGCGCTATTGCGGGGCGATCTGGACTGGGTCGTGATGAAGTGTCTGGAGAAGCAGCGTGAGCGGCGGTACGAGACGGCCAACGGTCTGGCCCGCGACATCCAGCGATACCTCGATGGCGAAGCGGTGGAGGCCTGTCCTCCCAGCATCCGCTATCGCTTGGGAAAATTCCTCCGCCGGAACAAAGGGCCGGTGCTGGCCGCGAGTCTGCTGCTGCTTTCACTGGTCGGCGGAATCATCGGCACGTCGATCGGGATGAATTGGGCCCTGCGTTCGGCAGAGGCCGAACGCAAAGCCAATCTGGAATCACAACGGCGGCAGGGACAGGTCGAACGCGGCAGCCAGATCCTTGCATCAGTGTTTGCCGATCTCGATCCCCGCGGCGAAGAGAAGACGGGCAAGCCACTGGGGGAATTGCTGGGCGAACGGCTGGTTTAGGCCGCCGCGCAGCTTGACAGCGATGTCGACGATCCGCTCACGCTCGCGGTCCTGCGACATCGGCTTGGCGTTTCGCTGCTCAATCTGGGCATGGCCGCCAGGGCGGTCCCGCTCTTCGAAACGGTTCGCACCACACGCGCGGAAAGCAATGGCATGGACCATCCCGACACGTTGACCGTTTCCAATGATCTGGCCGTCGCCCTTCATGACGCGGGGGAGCTGGAGAGGGCGATGCCCATCTACGAGGATACGCTCGCACGCCGGCGCGCCACGCTTGGAGCGGACCATGCCGACACCTTGACGAGCATGCTGAATCTGGCGGGGGCATTCCACAGCGCCGGCGACGTCGCATCGGCCTTGCCAATCTATGAAGAGACGCTAAAGCTCTCGCGACTCAAACTGGGCCCCGATCATCAGGACACGCTGGCTGCCGCCAACAACCTCGGCGAAGGATTGCGCTCCGCCGGCGACTTTCAGCGGGCTGTCGAATTACACTCCGATACGTTTGAGCGGCGCAAGGCCAGTCTGGGCACCCAACACGCCGACACGCTCGAAAGCGGCAACAATCTGGGCAACGCTTATCACGCCGCAGGCGATCTTGACCACGCCTTGCCGATCTACGAGGAGGTCTATCGGCTGAAACTGTCCACACTCGGTGAAAACCATCCCGCAACGTTTGTCGGCGCAAACAGCCTGGCGATGGCGTACCTGGCGACCGGCAAGCGGGATCTGACCATGCCCCTCTTCGAGGAGACGTTGCGCAGGCGACGCATCAAACTTGGTCCCGACCATCCGGAAACGCTGGAAAGCGCGGGTAATCTCGGCTTTGCCTACTGGTCCAGCGGGCAGATCGAACAGGCAATACCGTACTTTGAGGAGACGCTCCGGGCAAAACGCCGCGAACTCGGGTCCGCGCATCCCGAAACGCTCACCGGATTCAACAATTTGGCCTTCGGCTATCGCGACATCGGCAAACCCGATCTCGCACTGCCGCTCTTCGAAGAGGCCGCCGCTGGCATTGAAAAGCTCGGGTTCCAGCACGAGCACGCGGGCAAAATCGTCGGCAATCTGGTCGGCATCCATGAGCTGCAGAATCGCTTCGAAACGGCCGAAATCTGGCGTCGAAAATGGATGGTCGTCGTCAGGCAACTCGAGGGGGCCGAATCGCCCGCCTTTGCCGGCGAACTCGCAGGGCTGGGGTTGAATTTGCTCCGGCAGAACAAGTGGACCGATGCCGAACCCGTGCTCCGCGAGAGCCTGGCTGTCCGCGAGAAGTCCCAGCCCGGCGAGTGGACGACCTTCAACACCAAATCCCTGCTCGGCGGAGCGCTGCTGGGCCAGAAAAAGTACACCGAGGCCGAGCCGTTGTTGCTGGCCGGCTACGAAGGAATGAAGGAGCGCGAGGCGACCATCCCGCCGCCGGCAGCGATACGCATCCCCGAAGCACTCGAACGGCTGGTGCAACTTTACGGGGCATTGGAAAATACGGACGAAGCTGCAAAGTGGCAGAGGGAGCTGGACACGATCAAGAGTGCAGACAAATAGTCCGAGGGAGAAGAAGTCAGGAACGGTTTAAAAGAAGCACTCGAAGAGCCGTTCTGGGATGCAGTCGACCACACCTTTGAATTTCGGATTCAATAATGACGCATTCAGTCGCAGCCGATTACTGCTGCGAGTGGTAGGGAGGGCGGCAGATATCAAGTGGTTTTTCGTACGGTGTTGTTGGCGCGGGTGGCATGGGGGGGGCCGATGGGACCGCTCCCATGGCAAACAACAACCCTGCAACTATTGCAGCCGCGATCGCGGGCGGGCCGAAACCCCGCTCGCCTTTGCCCTGACACACACCCAACAGCAATGCGATAGTCAGCACGACGAACATGCCAAGGCTCTGCTGCGGCGCCGAACCCGCGCCGAAGATCCCCGCCGGGCACTCCAAAACTCCGGTCACCTCAAGCCATTCATGAAAGGCGGCCACACCCAGGCCGCCAGCTGCCGCCGGCAAGGCAACCAGCAGCAGAATGGATGAACAACAGTACCTCGTAAAAATGCCGGTGATCAACACTCCCGCCACAGCCATAACGAAGGTCCGTTGGTACAGGCAAAGCGGGCAGGCCTTCAGGTTCATTCCCATGCTCAACCAGAGACTTCCCGCCACTCCGAGCAGGCAAACAGCCAGCGACACCACGGTCCAGAATTTCGCATTGGAATGAACCGTCGGTGACATGCCGTTCAACGTCGTCATTGGATGCCCTTAAAACCTTCACAGATGGTGAATGATCCATTTCGATACGGATTATAACCGGCATCTCCCACAGACTGCAGGCCGGTAACGAAGAATCAATTTCAGTGTCGCGATACAAGCACGAAGCGCCAGCGAGTGTGTTTGCTTTTTCCGGGTCCCCTCTCCCCCAAAACGCTTTCGAGTTTTGCGAATTGAAAATGTTCACGTATTCACTTCAGCGTTTTGAGGGAGAGGGGGCAAAAAATCGTTTTCCCTGACGCGGGGTCATTTCGCAATCTCATCCAACGTTTTTGCCACGCGGCCACTTCGGCTGGTTTTTCGGTTACGGTGTAGAACTGGATCAGGGACCCGACAGATTCCCGATAGCGGTGTTTGAAGTCGACTGGAATCCTGGATTCGCGTTCGTGCATGCCCTGGTAACCGGAAAGCGGCAACAACTTCTCCGCTGCGTGTGGATCACCCGCCTTGATCGACATCAGAATCGCAGAGATTTCGGACAAAGGCAGTTTCCCCGCTGCAGGCTCTAAAAACCATCCTTGCGATAAACGATTTTTCCATCCACGATGGTTGCGACCGGATGAGCGGTCAGCAATTCCGAAGGTTCGATCTCAAAAAGATTGTCTGACATCACAACCAGATCGGCCAGTTTTCCGGGCTCGATTGAACCACGAAACCGTTCTTCGAACAGGGCGTACGCAGCGTCCAAAGTATGACAGCGGATCGCAGTTTCCAGGCTGATCCGCTGATCGGGAAACCAGCCCTCCGCAGGCGTCCCGTTGACAGTCTGCCGGGTCACCGCAGCGTACAACGCCAGCATCGGGTTGATCGGGTATTCGGCAGCTGACGTTCCCGGCCAGTCGGAACCGAAACAGAGCCGGGCTCCGCTTTCCTGAATACTGCGAAACGCATAGGCATTTTTGCAACGTTCGCTGCCAATTCGTTCCTCCATCCATCGCATGTCGTCGCTCAGATGAAACGGCTGGACTTCGGCAATAATCCCCAACTGGCCGATCCGCGAAAAATCGGGCGGGGCAACCACCTGGGCATGAACCAGCCTGAACCGCCGGTCGCGATTGCCGTTGTCCTTTTCCAGCCGCTCGACGAAATCCAGTAGCAGGTGGTTGGCCTCGTCCCCTATCGCGTGAACCGTAATTTGCAGACCCGCCCGGTCAGCCCCCTTCATAAAGGCATAGAAATATTCGGGATCGACATCGCCCTGTTTGTTTTTCATCATTTCCCGCCAGCTTCCGCGGTTGTCCGGCTGGTGGCTGTACGGTTCAAAAAAGCGTGCGGCACTGGTCCCCATGATTCCGTCAATAAAACCCTTCAGTCCACCCAGCCGGATCCAGTCGTCTCCCGAACCGGTGCGGATCCCCAGGGCAGAGACTTCTTCCCAGCGGTCGAGCGTGTAACGAAAGTCAATCCGGACATCGAGTTTGCCTTGACGGCGCAAATCCCGGTACAAGGTTAACTGCATGTCATCCGACATATCACTGACCGTTGTCACACCGTGGCTGGCCGCCATCTCCAGGGCATGAAGCGTCTGGCGGGTGCGACGTTCGTATGAAAATTCCCGCGGGACGACCTGGTTAAACGCGCGACGGACACCGGCACCGCGCATACGCCCGGTGAAACGGTTTGATGCGTCGCGGATGAATTCAATACCGTCATTCCCGGCCGGATTCTCCGGATCGATTCCGGCTTTAGCCAAGGCCAGCCGGTTCGCGGCGTATTCGCTTCCATCAAATCGGCTGATCCAGACCGGATGGTTTGGGGTGACCGCTTCGATCATCTCCATGTCCGGAGCAAAGGGTTCCTTGCGGGCCGTGCCTCCCGAACTGCCGGAGTCCCACTGGTCGTAGGCACCCCACAGACCGCCAGTCACCCATTCTCCGTCCGGAAGAGTTTTGACCAGCTCCGATACGCGACGAACAAACTCATCCTGGGTCGCAGTGCGCATCAGGTTGAACTCATGAAACTGGGCCGCGCTGGCCAGGTGTACATGGGTGTCGATGAATCCGGGAAGTACAAGCCTTCCCTTCAGATCGATTCGCTGGGCTCCTTTGCCAGCAGCTTCCTCAATGGTCGCTGTCGTCCCAACCGCCACAATCTCGTTGCCCCGTACCAGCACGGCTTCCGCCCAGGGATTCTTTTCATCGACCGTGTAAACCGCGCCGTTGACCAGCATCAACTCCGAAGGTTGCTGCGCTGGCCAATCGCGCACGGTGGCCAAAAAGACTGTCAGGACCAAAATCCGAAACATGTCCAATACCCCCACGAGAATACCCCGCTACCGGCCGCCAACCAGGATGGCCATTCCAGCAACTGGTGAATCGGGTTGAATTGTAATCGAACGACTGCCATGCAACTGCCACGGGTGGAAGGGGGATTCACCGCGTCATTCGGAATCGGCCCAGCGGGCCGTGTTCAGGGCGAAAAAAATGGCGAAGGGCGAAAAAAGTGTCAAGGGCGAGAAAAGTGTCAGGAACCTTCTATGGGAAGCACTCGAAGAGCCGTCCCGGAAATCGGTACTTGACAGTGCTTTTTTGTCTTGAAGTAACGGACATGTTGATCGTCGATGTCTTCGTTGTGCTGGAAGATACCCGTTTCTGGCTCAATCTCAAACGAGCCTTAAGGCAGGAAGGCGATTGACAACGACCGCTGCTCGACCGGGTCGAGTCGATGCGGCTTACCATTTCTCGACGGAATCGATCGGGTCGACTCTATTTGGAGAGTCGATGCGGTTGATCGTTGTTCGGCGTTCGTAGTCCAGCAGGCTCGACTCGGAGAGTCGAGCACCAGTTACCGCCAGCGGTCCAATGCTGGTTTGCAATAGGCGTGAAGCCCACTGTTGATGAGTTCCTCCTCCATCGGTTCCGTGGCGCGAGTTCCCAGCGATTCGGCGACCTCTTCCAACAGGGCCTCGGCAAATTTTTCCCGAGCACGCTGCAGCAGTTTGCGCACCGAACCCGCGTTGTAGTGGCCTGCCGTCTCAAGTTTGGCATTCAGCGAAGCCGCCAATCCCCCGGAATTCAATTCTGGGTTTGACGACCGCAATTGCAGTATCTCAAAAAAGGGTTGCCCTGCCTGCTGGCCGATTCCTTGCAATCGATTCCAGGCACATTGAATCAATTCGTCTCGCCAGCTTTGATCGAATCCTTCGTCCAGATCCGCATCCTCCGGCAAACGGTCCGCGAGATCGCCGGCCAGGGGTTCCTGCGAGGGTCCCTTGCGTTGACGGCGAAAGTAATCGCGGTGTAGCGACACCAAACTGGACTTGAGATAGGCGCGAAAGCGGCCTTTTTCCGGATTGGCACCGCGAAAGTCACCGCGCAGAAAGCGAACGGCAAAATCCTGGAATAACTCTTCCGCCAGTTCAGGATTCCGCGTCATCGCCAGCAAATACCGCGACGCCGCACGATGATAACGGTTCAATAAACTCTCTTGGCTGGCTTGGCGCAATTCGCCCGATGCCTCATGGGCCTGCCGAAGCAAGGTCCAACGAGTCTCAATTCGACTCAGATGCGCGTTTAACGACTCATCCATTTCAAATGCTCCCGAAAGCCCTTGCTCAAAAATCGGTGGTCTTACTGAAACAGCAGGTATCCGCCCTATTGTAAACGAACCGTTTCACACCCGAAACAATACTGATTCAAAGAGGAATTGCACATTAAAACAGGGGTAAGAACGCTCCGGGTGAAATTACCCATCCGCAACGTTAATCACCTCCGCCGCCAGTCTTCGGTGAATGTCTCGCAGGCGTGCCAGTTGGGGTAATAGCTGGGGAATTACGGTGGCTCCCATCGAGAACATTAGAACATAACGCATTACGGCATAGAGTTCCCCGGGGTTGGCGCCTGTCCATCGGCTTGCCAAGACAAGTGTGACGGCAAACAGTCCGTACGTGACGACTTGCATCGAGCCATACGCGCCAACCTGCAAGTCCGACGAGACGATTCGCCATCGCACCATTTTCTGATAGTGTGATCTGGTTTGTTGTTGATCGCCACTCTCGATAACGGCCACTTCATTTTCCAGTTCATCGTTGAGTTTTCGGTGCACTGCGGCCGCATAGCCCCCCAAATAGAAATTGACGCATAAGCCGACGGATGACAGAACTGCCAGGACGATGACCAACCACGCATCGTATGTACAAAGGGCAATCACCGCGCCGAACATCGTCAGACAACTTGAGAAAGCCATGGGCAAATCCCGTTCGAGAAACTCGATCAATTCATAAGCCAGGCGGCTGCGCGCCGTGACCTGAGAGACCGAAACCGATTGCGCCCGTTGACGGACAACCATCTCGCTGACTAACGCCGAGTAAATGCGGCAATAGGTGCGAGTGTCGAACATCCGACGAGCGCCGCTCGCGACCACGTGGATGATGGCAAAACCCACAAACCAGCCGGTCTCACGGTAACTCCCATGGAGCGCTCCGGTGATCGCGGCACCCAACAGCATAGGCTCCAACAGGGCTAAAACGTTTTCCAGGGTAAACAGCGAGTATGTGCCCGCCAGACTGATCCGTTCGCGCCATAGGGAATGCCAAAGTCGCGGCGGCTCACGTGGCACCAGTCGAGTGATCGATGAGTTCATGGTCGTTTCCCTCACGCAACACACCGGGAGATCATCGACGAATCGGCGTCGACGCGCGTGGCTGCCACGCTGAAAACGCAGCGTGTGGCCGCGTTCGCTTCCCATTGCGACTGCCACTGGAGATGTTGGGATTGCCATTTCATCAATGCCAGCGTAATCGACATCTTTTGAATTCCGTGCATTCCATTCGCGACACCCAACGCTGCTTTTTGCAGGCAATCCGCTAGCGTGGCCTTGTCCACGATTCCCCATTGGTCCAAAGGGGATTGCTCGATCAAGCGGAGGAGCGTCGGCAGATTGCGCGACAGTCCCAGGAACATTACTTCGTTAAAGTCTCCTTTGCTGCGGCGATAGCGAATGGCTTCCGGCAAATCCTCGCCCATCGCTTTGGTAATCAGCGGCTTTTTCAATCCTGGCTCCGGTCGGCAATGTTGTTGATAACTCAAGCCAAAACGGAGAACGCGTGTATCGAGGAACGGGTGGGCCACATGAACACCACTCGGCACGCCAAATATCCACCGATTGTTGTCACCCATTCGGCTTCGGATCATTCCCAACAGACTGCGAACATTTTGGTTGTGGTTGGAACTACCGCTTGGGACCAACACCTGGGCAATACGCTCCGGCAACTGATATTGCGATGAGAAATTGTCCCGCAACCAGGGAGCCACGGACCATTCGTTCAGTTTCTGCCAGGACTTTCCGCCTCCTGCCAACCATTTGGCTGCGCTTCCCAGCCTCGTGCCGGAAATCGACGGTTGTAAGCCAAATGTCCGAAAGACGTTCCAATGGTCCATACTAAAATGGTGCGCCCACCGACCCGATTCTCGCCAACCCGCAAGCCACCGCCGGTTTCCGATCAAGTCCGCAATGTGAAACGGAAGAAGGTCCGCAATTTCGTCGGCCCCAATGCCGCTGAGCATGGTCTCACAACCGGCCCGACGCGCTACGTCCACGATGGTTCCATCCATGTTGGAACGCCACAATCCGGCGTATGGCTCGTCATGCGGAGGGGTGGCATCACCAAAATTGCTGAAGTCGAGCATGTCGTCACCATTAACAAATATCGGGTCGAAATAATCCCGATGCGCTAACGCCAGGTCCACGTAATGGCGCTCCTTGGCCAACTCGGTCAAACGGGAATAGACGACTGATAAGGTACAAAGGCGCGAACCGGCTCCCCGGCGCTTATGCTCGGCACCAGCCAACATGGCCAGCGCTGTGGAATCGATTCCGCCGGAAACATGGGCGCACACGCTGCCGATCATCCGCTGCCGCACAGCCTCTTCCAGGACAGCGCGAAAGTGTCCAGCCAATTCATCCTCGCTCGTGCACGGGGCGTCGCGGACTTCGTCCTCCCAATGCCAATACCGCAATACACTGGCGACCTGATCCAATCGATGTGTCGGAACGCGCAACCAGCTGCCGTCCGGCAGGCGCTGGATACCCTGATAGACCGTTCGCTGCGACGGAATCTCTTGATACGGGAATGGTGACGCCAGTGCGTCGGCCATGTAATCGAAGTCGATTTCGGGGACACCGCTTTGCAACAGGGGCCGCAAGCTGGTGGAAATTTCCAGCGATTCTCCCGTTTGCCGCCAAAACAGCGGATAGTTTCCCATCGCATCGCGCGCCGCAATCACAACCTGCTGGCGACGATCCCACAGACAAAGAGCAAACTCGCCTTCCAGCCGGGTAAACGCAGCAGGACCCCACTGTCGATACGCGGCGATCGCGAGTTCAGCGGGGTTGGTGTCTCGCAAGTGTTGGCGCTGACTCCCGTTGCGCACGCCAATCCTGTTGAGCAGATCCTCGCGGTAATACAGTCGACCTATAAGAAACAGGGCGATCTCCCCATCTTGATGAAAATGCACGATCTTGGCGACATCCTCGGCGGCACTTTCGTGCTGCAAGAACTCGACGGCATTATTGCGAACTCGAACGCTAAATGACTGAGCCATGACGGTTGTCCTTTTGTTGTGAAATACCGGAAATTGGTTTTTACTGTGAAATCGATCAAACGAACTAACTGAATCGCACCACTGGGACGAAACGATCGCAATGGTCCGCGAAGTCGCTGAGGATCTGGCCATGGCACTCACACCAGGCGTGGCTGGTGACGGGGAGCAATGTGGCGCCAACAACCAGTTCATTGGCGACACCGGCCGAGCGCAACAGGACCCAACAGCACAAGGCGCGCTCCTTGCAGGCCACCCTCAAGACATGCAAGGACGCGGCCCGGCAGATGTTCTGGTGAATCTGCCGGCTGATGGCCATCTCGCTCGCCGTGGAATTCGATTTCCCGAACAGCGGGAAACATTGGCTCCACAGCGCGACCGTTCGCGACCATCCCAAACAGGCGAACGAACAGCGGGCCAGCGCCAGCAGGAACCAGGCTTGCAGTCGAGATGGGCACATGCGCAGCGCGCCGCGTATTGGTAGAGCTGCCGCTCGTGTCCAGCACCGTGCGGTCACTGGCGATTGTCGCTCGCGTTCGTGATGCGGACGCAAAACCCGACAACGTAGCAGTTGGTCGAGCAGTTGAAAATATTCTATTTCGATTTCCTGAATGTCGCGCTGGGCAAACTCTTTCAGTCGTTGCTCGGGAGCCTCGTCCAATGCGATTTCCAAATACTGCCGCGCCGTTCGGTTGATCGAGTAAAACTTGCCGCCGAAATTCAGTAACCGAGCCGTGCCATCCGCGACCGGCAACAGGTACACACCAGGGACGAATTCAAACTGGCAGTACGAACGTTTCATCATTTGATCCTCTAACTCGTTGACGTGTCCCCTGAAGTGCACGATTTGTGCGTCGATTCAACTACGGGGTTCGATAACGGCTGTGACCAGATTTCGATGCAAAAATAGCCTGGCGATGTTTGCACCAGGCTCGTTCGGATTCGTGAGGATTTATTGGTTGCCTGGCGTTCGTTGTGACCGGTTTGGTGCCGGAAATCCCCCTGAGCCACGAGAAAAAAAAAGGGCTCGGTGAGTTACCGAGCCGCACAAGTTCAGGTTTGGAGCTTTGTTGGCCAGGATTAGTGGTATTTGTAGTAACCGGTATAACCGTCTGGTCCGTCGCCCCATGAGTAGCTTAACACCATCTCATTGGCATTGCCGATCTCGGTCACCTGGGGTTTGGCGTTCGCCAGCGATTGTGCCTCGGCCTCGGCCACTTCATTGCGACGGCTGATTTCGGATTGTGGAAACTGGTTCTGCATGACATTCTCCTTTTCAGAGAAAAACTCGTTTTGGCGACAGGGCCAGGACCGCTCGGCCCAACCAACCCTTCCACCTTCGAAAACATATACGGGCACCTGGGGCCGTTGTGACCAAAATGGCGAGAATTTGGTTGAGACCGGGCTTCGATATGGTACAGCACGTACCGTCGCACTGACGGCACTCATTTATTGTCCGGGTGTTCCATTTTGCGGCGGATCTTTGTTCAAAGCGTGTGCGAGATGATTGCTCTGGGATAGTCCCTTTTCTGTTCCCACAGCAGATTCGATTACTGGGCAGCGTACTGGTTCGCGATCGGCTGCGAACTAATCGCCACGGCGATCAGGAACAAATTCTGACAATTTCCGCCGCCAGGATTCAGCTTCCGCATCGCGCCCCATTTGCTCCAGAAAATTTATCAGGTTGGCGATGATTGGACCGGCGCGATCGTGTTGGAATTGCCGTTGTTCGACGCCCAAGGCGGCTTTCTGTGCCAAGGCACATGCAGGTTCCCGCTCTCCCATCGCCCAGTGAACAGAGGCCAGAGTGTCCAACGTCGTCAGAATACCTGGATGATCGATTCCCAGAGTTTCCTCGGTTCGTTGACGCGATTCAACAAGCAGCGCCATCGCCAAATCATATTTTCCAACTTTATAGTAACCCCAACCGAGATTATTCATGGTCGTCAATGTGCTGGGGTGGTTTTCTCCCAGCAAATCGCGGCGTAACTGCAACACGTCTTCCCAAAGTGGCAGGGCCAAGTCCCATTTGTCAGTCTTGGCGTAAACCCCGGCGAGCACATTTTTGCTTGTCAACGTGTCTGGGTGGTCGAGTTTGAGGATTCGTTCTCGTTTTTGTGCGTTCTCTTTCAGCAATGGCAAGCCAATATCGAACTGTTGCAGCGCCACATAACACATTCCCAAATTGTGTTGTGCTGTTAAAGTGACAGGATGGTCTTCACCTAATCGGGAACGAGACAACTCACTGGTTTCCCTTATCAATGGCAAAGCCAAATCGACTTTTCCAATGGTGAGGTAACCGACCGCCAGATTGTTGCAGGTGGCCAGTAGTTCCGGGTGATCCACATCATACGTCCCTTCCCCGAGTCCCAGCAACTCTTGCATCATTTCGAGCGATCGTTCCAACTGGCCGGCCTCTTGATATGCCACCGCCAAATTTCCTAGCTGTACAAGTCGCTCTGGATCCTGGATATTTGGATGGGCGTCCGCCAATAAACGGGCTTCTTCAAACAACTGAATTGCCTGTCGCAAGTCTCCCCTGGATTGGTGTGCGAGTGCCAGATTGCCCAAGCTGGTCCACGTATCGGGATGCCCTTCACCCAAGCGCAGGCGCCGTAGCGCCAACGTTTCGGTGTGTATCTCGACGGCCTCATCGTATTGGCCGGAGTACCAATAACCCTTACCCAAGTCATTCAAGCTGGCCAAGGTGTCGGGATGATCGCGTCCCAGGCCTGCTGTTCTGAGTGAGACCGCTTTTTGCGCCAAAGGAACAGACTCTTGATACATTCCGAGGCCCTGGTAGGTTTGCGATAGAGCCGTCAGCAGCGTGGCCAAGGTGTACGGGTCCTGGGCGAGTTGATCATGAATGCGTTTTTCGGCCTCCATCAACAGCTCAGCGACCTTGAGATGGCGACCGTCCACAGTCGGATCAGGACTGCGAAATACCGAAACGAAAAAATCGAGCGCCTTGGCCAACCTTTGTCTTTCCCGTTCCGTCAATGTAGCCTGGTCTTCCGCGCGCTGAGCTTGCTTCTCTGCTTCGACGCGCTGGCGATCGACTTCGAGGCGCTGCGTCTCGGTTTCCTCCCGCGCCGCGCGCTCAAGCTGGGCAATTGACGCGTTATTGCGCGCCAGATCGGCGTTGGCTGCCCGGTAGTAGTTGACCACCAATGCCGTCGCAATTGACAGGCATGTCACTACCAACATGGCGATCGCGATCGTGGCAGCTACGCCCCGATGGTGTCGCAGCCAGCGGCCAACCCGCGGACCGACGGTTTCGGGCAGCGCACTCAGCGGCTCGTCCGCTTTCCACCGTTCCAGTTCCTCAATCAGCTTGCCGACAGTTTGATAGCGATTTGCTGGATCAAGGGCCAAGGCCTTCATGGCAATTGCTGACAAGCCGCGCGGCAGGGCGCTCTGCACGCGATGAGGTACCACAATGCGGCCGTGGATCGTATCATCCAAAAGTTCTTCCAAGCTTACACCCGGACGATCGGTCGGAGCGCGGCCAGTCAGGATGTGGTACAAGATGGCGCCCAACGAATAAACGTCACTCCGTTGGTCCAACCGTTCGACTTGCCCTTGTGTCTGTTCTGGCGAGGCGTAACCTGGCGTACCGATAAAAGAGCCGGGCATCGTCGGCGCGGCGTCGCTGCCACTGCGAACCTGAAGTGGACGGGTCGCCCGGTCACTGAGTGGCTCCTCCGGATCCACAGGAAGGCTTTTTTCTGAGTGCAGGCGTGCCAGGCCCCAATCGATGACCAAGGTCTCGCCATAGCGACCAACCAGGATGTTTGCAGGCTTCAAGTCGCGGTGCAAAACGCCTCGGCTGTGAGCATAACGGATTGCTTGACACACGTCGATCAATCGATCAATAAGGGATAGAAATTCGACATCACCGTATCGTTGGCGCCCACTTTTGAGTGCTTCGTGAAAGGTGCGAATGGCATGGCCAAGGTGTTCCCCCTTCACAAGTCGCATGGCGTAAAATGGGCGGCCTTCCGTATCGCTGCCCAGCCCATACACCGGTACAATCCCCGGGTGCTCCAGGTTTCCCGTGATCTCCGCCTCGAGTTGGAACTTTTGACGGTAGGCTGGTTGATCGACCTTCTCCGGTTGGATTTGTTTGAGCGCGACGTCACGCCCCAATTCTTCGTCACACGCCACGGCAATAACGCCCATCCCGCCCCGTCCACCAGGGAGTGGGCGGACGATACGAAATCGTTGTCCGCCACTGGTCCACTGACCCACTCCCAACGATTCCATCGACAGTCGATCCATCACAGGCAGCAGGACGCAGCTGGCCTGAAGATCAGGGTCTCTCAGTGCGTCGAGGGCTTGTTGAGCGCTCGCCAGGTCGCAACCGCCCATTTGACCGAGACTTTGTTGGATATCGCCCCCATGTCGCTGGACCAAGTGCTCTACCATGGCCACCAACGCCAGGCGAAGCATCTCGCTGATCGCACCCGCCTCGACCAACAATCTGTCCAGCGACTGGGACTTGTCGCCGATCCATCGCCCAAAGGCCGTCACCAATTGGTCGCGATCAATGGCGCCGTTCTGCAACGCGAACAACCCAAACAACAAATGCCAATCCGAACCCCGACTGTTCATGGCACCACCTGGTCAATGAGCGACAATTTTCACCAATCCAATCCAGGTGATTGTAATGACTCGTCCAATGGATGTCATTAAGTCACGTCGGCCAGGTCAGCCAATTGGGGGAGTGAAACAGCGACATCTTCTTAAGCGCGACGAGGGCATCGGTGCGGCGGGCCGGATTCAGGCTCAACCCGCACTCGCGGCGGCCGGCCGCATCTGCACCTACTTTCAGCAGCGCCTTGCCATCGGGACGGGCGATGTTTGCGGTGCCGGGCGACGCCGTCGACTTCGCGTCGGCGCTCTTCGTACGCGTGGCGGAAGGGCCCCCTGCGGAGCCGCGTGTTTGGGACTTCGCGCCGCAGCCGACGAGGCAAATCACGGCCAGAAACGCATCGCAGGAAACGGGAATGCAGGCCACCTTGAGCAAGTGCGCCGGCTCCGTATGATCGTCGAAGTTCCTGGCAGCTCGCCGGGGATTGGTTGTACAGCGTGCTTGCGGAGAGTTTAACATCGCGCGGGAAGCGACAAAATGAGATTATACCCGGTTCAGTCTCTGCGCGAGTTTAACAAGGACAGATCTTCGAAATATTGAGAACAGAACTTTGCCGCATTGGTCATCGGCATTGAATTCCACGATCAGGGTCGGAATGACGTATCTGGGCAAAAAGGCCAACTCTGTTTTACAGCTGTGGTTACCTAATGTGACTTTTCGAAAGGCTGCCCTGAACGTAGTCTCGGTATCATTGAAATCACATCTGCCCAGTGGCCAAATTGCGCTGGCTCGTCCAGAGAGATTCTGCCCTGAATGCCAGAAGATGGCGCATGATCCGTGAATGGTTGTCATGGAAAACTGCCCAATTGAACAGGTTGATTGAGATCAATGTTCACTTCCTGCCCCCGTCGTTTGGCGCTGCCCCCTTTGTCTGGCTGTAATCGATCACTCGCCCGGCAACTGCAACTTCCAAAAAGGTGACTTAACATGTTATTTCGGCCCGGCCCAGCGGGCCGTATTCAGGGCGAAGTAGAGGTTGTGGAAGGGGGGCGCTTTTCGGCTGGAATACCAGATTCGAAAACTGCCGTCGGGCAACCGGATTACCGAATGGCTCGATACATAATTCGATTCCCAGGGGCGCTTGGGGTCGGGACTCAGTACAGGATTTTGAGGGTGTTTGTGCCATTTCAACCCATCCAGGCTGGCGGCAAACCCGATCGCCGTCGTTTCGCGGTTCTCATGGGAATAGCTTGCATACCACATCAGGTAGACATCGTCGACTTTCATCACGTTGGGATAGATCTGCAAGGCATGCTCCCCCTCCTGGGAAACACTCAGGACCGGTTCTTCGGTGACTGTCCACTCGCGCCCGTCGCTGCTTTGGGCGTGCTTCATCAACCACGGATAGGAGCCCGGGACGGTGTACCACATTTGATAACCGTCATCGGTTTTGATGACCGACGGTGCATAGGCCCGTTCCAGCATGATGGGTGAGGGATCGGACCAGCGAATGCCGTCGGTGCTGGACGTATCGTGAATCGATTGCGGTTGCCCGCCCCCACCCAAAGTTCCGGCGCTGAACCACATGCGTATGTTGCCTGATTCCCGCAGCAGGGTTCCGTCGGGATTGCGAAGTACCGACGGAGTCAACACCGACCGCCGCTCATCCTTCAGCGCCAACACCGGACCATCGGCATGTTTCTCAAACCGCTTTCCGTCCGGGCTGACCGCCAGGCCCAACCGGAAAACCCGCTCGTCGGCCGTTCGTTCGACCGACAGGTCATGGGCGAATCCCCGCGATCCGCAATACCACAGCAGGAACCGGTCTCCATCCCGCGCGACCGTGGGAGCAAAAATATGCGTGTCGTCGAACTGGCCTGATTCCCCCAGGGACAGTACCGGCCCATCAGTGTCGCGCTCCCAAGTCTGAGGACCCAGCCAGCGCTCAAGCTGTTCGGGAACCTGCCCGGCCGCCGATGGGCAGCGAAACCCCCACGCGATCAGGATGCAACAGGCGGCATAAAACAAACGGACAGTCAACGACATCGACAATTCTCCAGGTTTAAGGAACTGGTCAAAAATAACTTCGCAGATCCTGGGAGGTTGAGGCTCCCGCCGAAACAGGTTCGCTCGAGAGTATGTCTCGGCAGGAGCCTCGATCTCCCGAATTGGCAAACAAAATCGGAAATTGTTCTTGACCTGGTCCTAAATAATCGCAGCAGTCACACCGGTCATTTTGCGGAAGGTACCGGCCAATTCAAATGTTGATGCAGAAAATCAAACGTACCCTGTCCGTGAATCGAATGTGGCCCATCAAACCATTCGATGGTGGTTCGTTCCGGAATTTTCAGCCGGGCAGCATACAGATTTCGGACTTTGGCGTATTCAAAAGCCACGGTCCAATCGTCCGCCACGCCGTCAAAATGCCCCCGCTCAACCATGAACGGCCGGGGCGCGATCAGCGCGGCCATTTCCGCATAGTTGAATGTGCTCCCCAGATCGAACTCAAAGATCTCGTATTCCCCCATGTTGGCATACGATTTCGGGTTGCGGGTCGAGGCGTTCTTGTCGACCCACTCGTTGAAATCCGCCGAGCAGATGGACAGGCAATAACCGGTTACCAGCGCTGGCACCCGCATCGCAGTCTTGCCGCCGTACGACAGTCCATAAAACCCGATCCGCTCCGGATCGACATAGTCCTGCGTTTTCAGCCAGTCCACAATCTGCTGATGCTGCGGGGTAATCAGTGAATAGAGCGTCTTTTTGAGCGGATTCGCCTTTCGCTGCAGCGAGCGAAACCGGTCGGTAAAGATATAGAGATTTTGTGGAGCAAAGGTCACAAAGCCCCGTTCGGCAAGTTTTGCTGTAAACGCCGAGTAGGTCCCGAATCCCTCCTCGCCTATCGTATCCTGCGGTCTTCCCTCCAGTCCGTGCTGACAAACAACGACGGGCCGTCGCTCGCCAGCCTGAATGCCTTTCGGAATCAACAACAGACCGTAGGCAATCACATCCGGATAGACATCCAGTACCACTTCGTATCCCGTCCACTCCGGGGTCTCCTGAAACACCCGCGTGCGTGGATTGAAGGGCAGGACCGGATTCCCGAATCGTCCGATTACTTCGTTGTAAAAAAATTCGCGTACCGGCTGCGATGATTTTTCAAAGGCCGCCATGGACGAAAAATCGAACCTCGCCATGGTTTCCTGCTGACGCACATACTGGCTCTCCCGCAAAAGGAACTGGTTGTGACGGTCCAGTTCATGCATTTTCTGAGCGTGCCGTGAGTCCGGATCGAAATCGCCCAGCAGGCTTTTTGGCGATTCTCCAGGCTGGACAAGTTCGCCCGGCACCGACAACTCCCGCAGAAATGAGGTCAACGTGGCATCCATTCCGTATAGCCCCAATCCGACTTCGCCAGCCTGCAACTCAATCGTCTGCGGTGGATCGAGCCCGGAAACCAGCTGGCGGGCCCGGTCAATTTCCGCAAGAACGTCGGCCAATTGCGGAGTCACAATTCGTGCCGGCGCGCCACGTCCGCCAGGGAACTCTGCCTCAGGGCCGCGACTGGCTTCCACAATCAATGGGCGGGGTGCGATCAAACTGGCCAACTCCGCGTCACCAAACTGTTCCAACAGACCAAACACGTTGCGATCAAGCGGTTCCTGCCAGATATTCTGCCTCGAATCAAAATAGCCGCTGACTACGGTTGCATCGATTCGCGGATCAATGGCGCTGGCGTACAGGCCAATCATTCCCCCTTCGCCCCAACCCATCACGCCGATCTTTCCGCAGTTGGTGCGATCGCGGGCCATCCAGTCGACGGCGGCCAAAACCTCCTGGACTTCGTAACCAGTCAAACCTCGTCCTAATTCAAAGGCTGACCGATAGAGCCATTCGCGATTGGTCAGTCGGGGCAACCGGTCTTGCCGGTTAATTAACAGCGGAACCAGAACGCGACAGCCATTTTCGGCCAGCCGCCGTGCATACTGCGATTCGCAGGCTACTCCCGGAACCAGCCCGACAAGCTGCTCGGGCAACACCTCGCAATCGGGGATGGCGATCACTTGCGCGCGGATGGTGCCGGTCGTTGGCACAAGCAACAAACCCCGACCGTTGACGTCGCCAAATGTTGGCCAGGTGACCGAATGAATTTCGTAACTTTCGCCACGGCCGACCAGGGATGAACGTGAGGGAGTCGCATTCAGTCGAGGCTCCGGATCGCTGGCACGTTGATCGCGAACTCCCAACAGTCGGGCAAGTTCCGCCCGGTTCCCCGATACTGATTCGACAAAGGCCTGGTGCGAGGATGTGTCGCGCTGCCAGAGCCGCTCTCTTCCCGAAACCGAAAGTTCCAGCTCACGCAACAGAAAGCGGTCGGCACCTTCGACCAGATCCGAAGCGATATCGCCCGTCATCAGCAGTGGTTCGGTGCCCGCCAGAATTCGTGGTGCCGATTCCTGCCCCTCCAGTCGCGAGAGCATGCCGGTTAACAACATCAAGGCCAACCAAAGTTGCCTGAACGATTTCATTTCGACCTCCAGCTAGTTCGGCGGTGTCGTACTTGAAAGAAAGGCGCACAAATCACGAAGCTGGCTGTCGGTCAATCCGTCCAGCAACCCGCTCGGCATCAACGAGAGCCGGTTTTGAACCTGTTCGTCGATGGACTGTTTGTCGATCGACTGGGTTTGTCCGTCCACGGTCCGGATCACAAGGACCCGTTCGCTTTCGTCGATCTTGAACCCGGTAATCACGCGTCCATCCAGGGTCAGAACGGTCGTATTTTCATAGCCTTCACGGATTTCCGCACCCGGATTAATGATCGCCAGCAGCATCAACCGCAAATTGCTCCGGTTGTAGGAAGTCAGATCGGGTCCGACGTCGCCGCCACGGCCAAACATCCGATGACACTTGCCGCATGTCGCCGCTTCATGAAACAGTTTTTGTCCTTCGAGTGGGCTTCCGTTTCCGGAGAGCGCAATTTTTTCAGCCAGCTCAATCCGCAATTCGGTCTGATTTTCATTCGGGGCGATGACCGGAAACAGTTTTGAAACAGAGGCCTGGAGTGCAGGGGCCCGATGCCTGCGCAATCGTTCCACCGTGTCCTGAGTCAATGAATCCTTTTCGATTTGTCCCTGTTCAATGGCATCCATCAAATTCCCTGCCCAGGACGCCCGGCTGGCAAGTGCGGACTGGGCGGTTTCCTGGGCCATCGCCGACAAAAGGGAAAACCGCTCTACGATGGCCGGACCAATTGGGTCGTCGTCGAAACGCTGTAGGGCTGACAGGCAGGCAATCGCAAGTTCATCGCCAGGACCGGACCGCAGCAGTTCCAGCAACGCCGGGACACAGCGGTCCGGCTTCGCCAGGACTTCGCCCAAAGCCAGAATGAACTGAACTCGCTCATCCGTGGCGTGCGACGGATCAGCAATTTTTTCCAAAGCAGTGCGGATCGCCAGTTCATCGCCTTGCCGAATCCCAAGCACGATTGCAAACTTTCCCTGCACACCGGACAACGCGGCGACCAGTTCCGTCGGGAGCTGGGGCAGGGTCCGTCCTTCGAAGGCGAGACTGAAGCCCTGGATCAGTCGGGCGGTTTGCTCCGCATCCGGTGCGAGCTGAAGGAGCCTGGCGCAAGCCAGCAGATCCTCCTGCGTGCCAAGCATGGCGTAACGACGGATCAGGTTTTCCGTAATGTTGGCCGACCTGGCCAGTTCGCTTCGCCAGATGTCGGAATGGCCAAGCCATTGAAAAATCGCTTCGCGGTCGTCCGCCACCGACTCGACGGCCCACCAGATTGCATTCGGCACAAAAACGTCGTGGGCATCTTCGGAGTG
>Ga0163150_10003773_pt1 | contig 20943 bp, 16 predicted proteins | sample OliLakLV19P2IB_FD_148628 | JGI IMG/M metagenome (GOLD analysis project Ga0163150, IMG submission 148628) | Freshwater microbial mat bacterial communities from Lake Vanda, McMurdo Dry Valleys, Antarctica - Oligotrophic Lake LV.19.P2.IB | ecosystem: Environmental > Aquatic > Freshwater > Lake >...
GCTTCCTCGGCCGGCTTCGCCTCAGAGCCTGGGGCTCCATTGGGCCAAAGTAAAATAACCGGTGGCTCAGCGGCCGCAGTGAGCAAGCTGGAGGTCAACCAAAGCAAGAATACCAAGAGGGTATGAATCATTGTTCGCGAAGTCGTGATGTGTGGGTTCATTGCTGTTCCTTCCTCGTTTCTCTCCAACCGTTTTCTGTAACTGTTGGGATTCGCCATTCAGGTGCAGATTAGAGTCACACCTTCAAGTTCGGGGTGGAGTACCGCGGGCGGATGCTGAACTCTACGCAGTTGTTTTTCCCAGGTCAAATATGACTTCAGCCGTCCGCAGAAGACTCTGATTCATGCGAGCATAGCTTGGCAGTTGGTTGTAGAATGAAGTCTCCTGAAGCAGAATTCAAAGATCCGTCTGTCATTCCCGCGAAAGCCGGAGTCCAGTGGCTCCCGAAAAGTAACCTGGATTCTCTCTTTCGCGGGAATGACGACAGACGCTCCTTAATCTGACATGAAACGACTTCTTCCGATTTGCCTGACGCTTCTAGGCTTTACGTTCCTTCCCGCTGGATACACATCGTTCCAAGACTCGCCGCTCGGGCTATTCGAGAAACATGGCGATATTGGCTCGGCGGGCAAGTTGGGCGCTGTGGACTACGATCGGGCTCACAGAACTTACCTCATCACCGGCGGTGGTGAAAACATGTGGTCTACTACCGACGCATTCTATTTTGTATGGAAGCAAATGTCGGGCGATGTGTCGCTGGCTGCCGACATTCGCTGGCCGGAAGCAGGCGGCAACGCCCACCGGAAAGCCGTTCTCATCATTCGCCAAACTCTCGACGCCGATTCGGCCTACGCTGACGCTGTCTTGCACGGGGACGGCCTCACGTCGCTGCAATACCGGGAAGTGCTCGGCGGCCCCACGCGCGAGATTCAGTCGAACGTCGCCGCACCCCGAAGAATCCGGATCGAAAGAGAGGGAGACTCGGTCTCCATGTCGATTGCCCGCGAAGGCGAAACGCTCCATGCGGCAGGCGGTTCGTTCAAGATCAAGTTGAGCGATCCCTTCTTCGTCGGGTTGGCCGTATGCGCACACGATAACAAAGTGGTTGAAAAGGCCGTTTTTTCCAATGTCGAGATTGACAGGGGAAGGCCGAAGACGGCGGGAAAACCGATTTTGGAAAGCACCCTGGAGACGATTGCGATCGGCTCGAAAGACCGGCGAGTGGTTCACCACGCCCGAGCCCATTTCGAAGCGCCCAACTGGACGCGGGACCGGAAGACGCTTCTGTTCAACCAGGGCGGACGGATGTACCAGTTGCCCGTCCGAGGTGGCGAGCCGCAAGTGATCGACACAGGGTTTGCGACGCGCTGCAACAACGACCACGGCCTTTCGCCCGACGGCTCACAGCTTGTCATCAGCGACCAGTCGCAAGAGCAGCGCAAGTCGCTCATCTACATCTTGCCCGTTAACGGCGGAACGCCACGCCGAGTGACGCAGCTGGGTCCGTCCTACTGGCACGGCTGGTCGCCAGACGGCAAGACGCTGGCTTATTGTGCTGAACGGAACGGCGAGTATGACATTTACACCATCCCGGCAGAGGGTGGCGAAGAAACGAGACTGACAACCGCGTTAGGATTGGATGACGGCCCCGATTATTCGCCCGACGGCCAGACCCTCTACTTCAACTCCGTTCGGACCGGGACGATGCAAATCTTCCGTATGAAAGCTGATGGCAGCGACCAGCAGCAAGTCACGTCCGACGAATACAACAATTGGTTCCCGCATCCTTCGCCCGACGGTAAATGGATTGTCTTCCTTTCTTACGACAAGGACGTGACGGGCCACCCAGCGAACAAGGACGTCATGCTCCGTATGATACCGGCTGGTGGAGGTGAGATTCAGGTTCTAGCGAAACTGTTTGGCGGGCAGGGAACGATCAATGTGCCGTCGTGGTCACCCGACAGTCGCAACCTTGCATTCGTCAGTTACCGGCTTGTGCCAGCTCAAACCGGGGGCTGAGTAAAAATCCCCTCCTGGGAGGGGTGGCGCGTTAGCGCCGGGGTGGGTACTGCCGAGGTCCCACAAGTACCCCCTGCCGCAAAATGCGCGACGTCCCCCTTGCCAAGGGGGACAAAGTTGAGAATGTGGGTGGAAATCATTTTGGTAGCCACGCTTGACGTGATGTTTGCGTCAATCGTGGGTTTGTTGCCTCTGAATGGATCGAGGGCCCACGACAGGCGCCAACTGCGCGCCAATCGTGGAAACCAACCACTCGGTTTGACCCAGGAGATTCATAAACCTCGCTCTGCCGGAAGCGCAGGACCAACTATAGGAGGATGATGCATGCCGAGTCTTTGCGCCCATCTGATTGCAGGGAGAGCAGTGCTAGCAGACGCAACGGGCGCCACTCCCGTTTACAATCCGTCGCGCGGCGAAGTGATCGCCCAGGCGCCAGCCGGCGGAGCGGCCGAAGTGGCGCAGGCGGTCGAGGCGGCCAGGAATGCCCTGCCATCGTGGGCTGAAACACCGGTGGTGGAACGTGCGCGCATCCTGTTTCGCTACAAAGGACTGCTCGAGGAACAGTTCGAGAGCCTGGCCCGGCTCGTGACGCGCGAGCATGGCAAGACGCTTGACGAGGCGCGCGGTGATGTGCGGCGTGGCATTGAAGTCGTTGAGCTGGCCTGTGGCATTCCGTCGCTGATCATGGGTCAGGCCCTCGGCAACGTGGGCCGCGGAATCGATGGCCACGTGTCGCTGGAGCCGGTGGGTGTTTGTGTGGGGATTACCCCGTTCAACTTTCCGGCCATGGTTCCAATGTGGATGTACCCGCTGGCAATCGCCTGTGGCAATACGTTTGTGTTGAAGCCTTCCCCCAAAGTTCCGCTTACCGCCATCCGCCTGGCTGAGATCGCTCTGGAGGCAGGTTTGCCGCCGGGAGTCTTCAACGTGGTTCACGGCGGGCGTGAAGCTGTGGACGCACTGTTGGTGCATCCGGACGTGGCGGCCATCAGCTTTGTGGGATCGACAGCCGTGGCAAGATACATTTACGAGAAGGGCACGGCCAATGGCAAACGAGTGCAGGCGGCGGGCGGCGCCAAGAACTACATGATCGTCATGCCGGATGCTGATCTGGACGCCGCGACCGCTGCCATCATGGGCGCCGCTTTCGGTTGTGCCGGACAGCGCTGCATGGCTGGAAGCGTGGCTGCGCCCGTGGGGCGCGCGGCTGAGCCCCTGCTCGACCGGCTTAGTAAGGCTGCGACGAATCTCAGAGTCGGGCCGACGGATGAAGATGAGTCGGCGGGGATGGGTCCGCTGATCGATGCAGCGGCCCGAGAACGTGTTCTTCGCAGCCTGGAGCAGGGAGGACGGGAAGGGGCGAAACTTGTGCAGGACGGGCGGACTGCGCCGTTGACCCAGCAGACCCAGGGTTTCTTCGTCGGTCCGAGCATCTTCGATGGTGTGCTTCAGGGAATGCAAGTGGCCCGGGAGGAGATTTTCGGGCCCGTTCTTTCGGTGATGCGGGCCGAGAGTTTGAGCGAGGCTACGGCCATGGCGAACCAGTCTCCGTATGGGAATGGCGCCGTGATTTTCACGCAGAATGGCGGAGCGGCCCGGCAGTTTGCCCGCGACATTCGCTGTGGCATGGTGGGAGTGAATGTGGGTGTTCCGGCGCCGATGGCCTTGTTCCCGTTCTCAGGATGGAACCAGTCATTCTTTGGTGACCTCCACGTGCAAGGGACAGAAGGCATCCGGTTTTATACCCGCAGCAAAGTGGTTCTCAGCCGCTGGCAGTTTGACGGAGGCCGAACTCAAGGCTGGTGAGCTGCAGCCTGCTGATGGATCCGAGTTCGAGGTGTGAGAGCCTCTGCAAGTCATCCGGAATTGCCCCACCCAGTGCTGCTGCCAACCTGCCCAGCACGCCGTGTCCACGCCGCGCTCTCGTTCCCAAAAACCAATTGCGCCCGATTTCTGCCCAAGGTAAGATGCTTGTCCACGCCATGTGTTGACAGGTCTTTGGTTTGGCCAGCTCAGGCGCTCAGTCAGACTCATTGAGGTTGGAGGTGTCAGATGGAGGAACTAAGGAAAAACGTGGCCAGCTCCACAGAGTCTGCTGGAAATCGCATGGAACTCAGCAAAGAGACGATCATCGATTTCGAGAAGCGCAACACCAAGGTCTTGATCGCTGACGATGATGACAATATTCGTGGCCTCATCGACGAGATTCTCAAGGCCGAGCATGTCCCCACCACCGTTTGCTCTTCTGGCCTGGAAGCTTTGGACCTCATCAAGCGTGAAGATTTCGGCATCATTATCTCCGACATCAAGATTCGGGACTTTGACGGCATGGGTTTGTTGAAAGCCGCCAAGGTCATCAATCCCAATAGCGACGTCATCATCATCACGGGCTACCCCACGGTGGAGACTGCGGTGACGGCCATGCGTTTCGGAGCTGCGGAGTATTTTACAAAACCCTTCAGTGTGGAGCAGCTTCGCAAGACAGTGAACCGCTTGATTGAGAAACGGATTTTGGAGCGCAAGCTGAAGGTCGAAAAACATCAGATGGAAATCCAGCGCTTCGACGAGGAAACGGGGCTGTTTACGAACCGCTATTTTCACCTGTTGTTGTCGCACGAGATCACTCGCTCGGGGCGTTTCAATCACACCTGCGGATTGCTGTTGACACAGATCGGGGGCTTGAAGTCGTTGCAGGAGGCGGAAGTGGATGCGGCAGTCTTGAACGGCGATAATGTGATGAAATCAATTTCCCGCCTGCTCCGCGCCTGTTGCCGTCAAATTGATTTCATTTCCCGCTATTCCTACGATGAGTTTGCTTTTGTGCTGCCCGAATCGGGCGACATCGGGGTTGATGTAGTGATTGGGCGGGTGCGTGGCAAAATTGACAAGCTGAACGCTCAGCTTGCCTGCAAGGGCGACCATCCCAACTTGACACCATTGTTCGGCGGCGCGATCTACCCTCAGGGGGCTTCCTCCAAAGAACTGTTGCTCTCCCGCGCCAATCAGAATCTCTTGAAAAATCGGGCTTAAGGTAAAGTGAAGGCTGAAAGGCAATAGGAAGGCCCGGCTCCGGCCAGCTTATCCTTCTTGTTCTTCTGCTTTCTTTAGTTTGTCCTCGTTGTTCTCTGACTCGAACTCGAACAACCGCCGGACAGAGACGAGGACGACCCTGAAGGTTCCTTCCATTATGCCTTCTCCGCTGGGCATCTACATCCATATCCCTTTTTGCTCGACCAAGTGCGATTACTGCAACTTCGCTTCAGGCGTCTATCCTGAGTCGATGGTCTTGCCTTACCTGACGGCGCTCCGCGAGGAGATTCTGGAAGTGAAAAGTTTGCTCGTGGAGTTTGGACAGGCTTCTTTGCCCGTGAGCCACTTCGAGGTAGACACCGTTTACTTCGGTGGCGGGACTCCCTCGCTGATCGATGCCAGACACATCGCCGCCTTGCTGCGGCTGGTGGGTGAGGTGTTTGCCATGTCAGCCAGCCCCGAAGTGACGCTGGAAGTGAATCCAGGCAGCGTTAAGCCAGAGCGGGCACGACAGCATGTTGAAGCGGGCGTCAACCGTGTCAGCATGGGCATGCAGACGTTTCAGGACGAGATGTTGAAGCGCATTGGGCGCAGCCACTCCGTAGCGGACTCTTTTGCCACCTGGTCTCTCTATCGTGAGGCGGGAATTCGAAATGCCAGTCTCGATCTGATTGCTGGATTGCCAGGACAGAGCCTGGGGGATTGGCAGGAGAACCTTCAGGCAGTCGAAAAGATCGCGCCCGAACACATTTCAATGTATCTGCTGGAGATTCATGCGGGCACCCGCTTTGGGGCAATTTATGGCAAGGGCGGTGCCGCCCAGTCAGGCGGAACTACAGGAGACGCCGCTGGAGGCATGCCTCCAGCGATCCCATTACCGCGACCACAAGACATTCCTCTGCCAGACGATGACTTGGTAATTGAGCTTTACCAGGCAGCAGCGAGTCGATTTGGCGAACTCGGTTATCGTCAGTATGAAATTTCGAATTTCGCGCTGCCTGAACGGCAATCCCGGCACAATCTAAAGTATTGGACCAACCAGCCCTTCATCGGGTTCGGTTGCGGAGCTTATTCGTATTTCGCCGATCGACGCTGGGGCAATGAGAGAAGTGTCGGGCGCTATATCGAGCGGATTCACGAGCGCCGCCACGCGATCGACTATTACAGCCGCTTGAGCGCTGTTGAGCATGAAGAAGAGGCTCTCTTTCTGGGCCTGAGGCTCACCGACGGCATACCGCTGGCCGAGTTCCGAACCCGGTTTGGTTTCGACCTGCGCCAGAGGTATCGCCGTCAGATTGCTCACCTCAACGAGGCGGGGCTGGTCGAACTGGCGCCAGACCGTTTCCGTTTGACTCCGCGCGGCTGGATGCTTTCGAACGAAGTGTTTACGGAACTGCTGAGATAGGAAACAGTCGCAAGGCCGTCTCCCACATTGACTGCGTTGCCTTGCCACCGGTCAGACCTGCACAGCATCGAATTCCTGAGGTCTCGCCGAGAGCAGACAACCAACTTCTGTGGTAGGCAGCGCATCTGCTTACTTTCAAGCGGCTCATCGCTTGAGGCGAAATCGCGGTTTTGAGGTGAGGCATGGCGTGGTCGAAGTTCTGTATCGCTGGTTTGTTGTTTTGGGCATTCTGGGCCCCGGCAGACATCTATGCGCAGGCTCAGGACAATCAAGAAGTTGAAGTGACCGTAGACTGGATTCGAGCGATCGAGCCGGAGTTGACGAGTGGAGCCAGGCTTGAGAGCTACGATCGGCTGGCGTGCGGCAAAGGCCGGTTTCTCCGGCTGGAAGGCAAGAGCCGGAAGAGTGCCGTGCTGAGTCTCGCCAATGACAGCAAGCAACTGGTCAGGCTTTTCGATCTACCGCCTTTTGATTTGAAATTCTTTTCAGCGGGCCGCGAATACTATTTCGGCGGCGTGCTCTCAAAGGTTGAACGAAGCCAGGCCGGCGTGATCGAAGCGCACATCACCTACTCCAACCTGTCGGAGGTCGCGGGACGATTCTACTCAAGACAGGCCAAGGACTTTGTCGACCGCACCGAGCAGATCAAACAAAGCAACCAGGCGATTCTCGGAAAACCGGTTGCGCCTCCCAGCACCAAGCCATCGACTCAGACGCCTCCTGTTACGCCGCCTGCCGTAGCGCCACCTGCGGCAACTCCACCTGCCGCAACGCCGCCGCCGGAAGCAAAACCATCCGCTCGCGCCGAAGCTCCCAAACCGAAGGAAGAAGTGGAAGATCCCGACGACTTGCCGCGAAATCGTCCGGTGCTGAAACGCCGCCTGGGAGATGAACCGGAACAGAGTGCTGCAACCTCGCCTCAGGGTTCGACGCCTGGAGGCCAGGTCAGCCAGCCGGCTACTGACGATGACGTCGTCATCTATCGACGGCGAGACGGCTCGCGCCGGCCCGCCAGCAGCAGTTCTCCCTCCAGTGTTCCGTCAAGTCGCCCGGAGCCCGATAGTTCAGACCGGCCCGTGTTGCGGCGCAAGCCTGCCGCCGTTGAGGAGAAAAAGGAAGTCGATGGGATGATGCTGGTGCCGGAGGGTAGCGTAACGCTGGGATCCGACCAGCCGGACGATACGGACAAGCCTTTGAATCGCGTCGAACTTAAAGCGTTCTTTCTCGACAAGCGCGAAGTGACGAACGAAGACTACAAGCAATTTTGCGATGCCACAGCGCATACGGTGCCTCCGTACTGGACGGCAAAGAATTTTCCGAAAGGCTTGGAAAAACACCCGGTGGTTCAGGTGAGCTGGGCCGATGCCGCTGCGTATGCCCGCTGGGCCGGGAAACGGTTGCCCACCGAAGCGGAATGGGAACGGGCGGCCAAGGGCCCCAATAGTTATCGCTATTCGTACGGCAATGCGTTCGACGCGCAAAGAGCGAATTCAGGCATGCAGAAGACCAGCGCCGTTGGCTCGTACCCGGCGAATGAGTTTGGCCTGTTTGATATGACGGGAAACGCCAGCGAATGGACCCATTCGCTGTACCTGCCCTACCCGTATTCCGATTCAGACGGACGCGAGGATTCAAAAGCAGCCGGAGCCCGGACGGTTCGTGGAGGCAATCATTCTTCGAACGCCCAGAGCGCACGCTGCCTGGTGCGCCAGAAAGAGCTTCCCGACCACGGCTCGCCCCTTCTAGGGTTTCGTTGTGCCCGAGATGCCAATTGATGAGCCGGATCAGGAGAACAAAGGAACCGCGAAGACGCGAAGAACGCTAAGAGAGCCAGGACAAAGGAGAGTGCCGAGGTATAAAGGCACCAGGTCAGAACCGGTCAAGACTTTCCCATCAGCTTCAAGTCACAGATGCTTCGATTATCATCATTGTGACAGGCCGCGCCGCCCATCTCTGTGGTACGGGAACGGCTTCGACCCGAAGAAAGCAAACTTAGACACCTGGAAACCAGTCCCGGACAGGTCCTCTCCTTTCATTTGCAGGGAACATCCATCCGTACGTTGCGTATCCACGCTCGAAGAGTTTCTAACCAAATGGCGCACCAAGTCATCTGCCGGAGGTGGTGCGTCAAAAGGCGCGACGCACCCTACAAGTCGGGGAACATCCTTCCGTCCTTTTGCGTACAAACCTCTAGAAAGTTTCTAACTATATGGCGCTTCAGGGACCTTCTTCTATCCTCTGGGTATGAACCTCTAGAAAATTTCTAACATAGCTAGCTAGTCAGGGGCTGCCGTCCTGATATCCCGCGTAGGGTGCGTTGCGCTTTTCAACGCACCAAGTCATCTGCCGGAGGTGGTGCGTCAAAAGGCGCGACGCACCCTACAAGTCGGGGAACATCCTTCCGTCCTTTTGCGTACAAACCTCTAGAAAGTTTCTAACTGTATGGCGCTTCAGAACGTCAAAAGGACCAGAACCGAAAGTCTGAAAACGGTATCGCCAAGGCCTGACTGGCAGATCTTCAGGCGAATTGCCAAGCGGAAGTAGCATCATGAACCCTAAGAGGAGAACAGAATGATATCGATGGCATCCTTTTCACGAAAATCGCTCTATGGACTAATCCTCTTCCTTGTCCCTGCAATACATTGCGCCCAGGACTCGGAGTGGCCTGAGAAGGACGAGTTTCATCAGAGCTATACACTCGCGCCTGGTTCGCAGGTTAAAGTCAAGGCGATCAATGGATCAGTGACGATCGAAACAACCAGTGGCTCGGCAGCGGAGGTTCATGTGATCCGTTCCGCACGCAAACGAGAGGATCTTGAATATCGGAAAGTGGTGGTCGAACAGGCAGGCAGCCGTTTCACCGTTCGGGGCGAAAACGACTCCGAAGGCAGGCGCCACGCCGACGTGCGTCAGCAAGTCATGCTGAAACTTCCTCGCAAAGTGGATTTGGAAGTCCACGGCATCAACGGGAGCGTGAAAGCTGCCGAAATTGAGGGTCGCGGTTCCGTGAGCGGAGTGAATGGCAAGGTGGAACTGACGCAAGTTGGGGGAATTAACAAGATCTCAGGCATCAATGGAAGCGTCTGGGTGAGCGTGGCCCGACTGGAGCAGGAAGGTATGAAGATCAGTGGCGTGAACGGTCGCGTGGATGTTCAATTTGCCGAGAATCTCAATGCCGAGATCCACGCCAGCGGCATCAACGGCAAAGTGGAAACGGATTTGCCGGCGACATCACTGCTTTCGGAATGGAGCCGTTCCAACTTCAAAGCTAAGGTGGGTTCAGGCGGCCCGATCATTTCCGTGTCGGGGGTGAACGGCAAAGTGGCTCTCAAGAAGCGTTCAGGATCGCAGGCGCGTAACGAGCTAAGGAGTCTTCCGCTTCAAAAGCACGTAAAGCGCTCCGCCGCCACCGTCCCGCAGGCGGGCTGACGTGTAAGCCACGATGTGGCGGCTCATCCTGCGGCTGCACAGCCACCTCTGAAGATGTTCTTTCAAAAGCGGGTGACCGTCGGCGGAGTGCTGGCCCCGGCCGTGAACAATCCGCACGCAGCCATAGGCTTGCCACAAGCAGTTCCGGATGAATTTTTCGAATTGATCGCGAGCATCGAGGATGCCCAACCCATGCAGATCCAGATGCGCCTGAACCGCAAAGCGCCCGGTTCTGAGGGATTCGAGCCACCGCTTCCCGCGTGGATCGGGCGCACCTTCCACATACTCTCCACTAACCACAACGTCTATAGGAACGCGGCCGTTAACGAAGTCAATCAAGAGCTGTAGACCTTCATCTTCGCTCGCCTGAGGATTGGGGATTTCAATCGGGATCAAGCCAAGCGAAGAGATGCTGCTCCAGCCGAGCGGCGTCACGTTCTCCATCGACTGTTCAAAGAGTTCATTGTCGGGAACCGCGGCGGAGACTCGAACCGGCTCGGGCGCTGGTTTGACGGACGGCACCGGGGCTTGGGTCTTGTCAGAACGGAGCAACGTCTTCAGTTCGACAAAGGAGCGATAGGTGGTTGGCTTCATAACTCCGCCAGGGCAGGGTCTGAGTTTCCATGTTAGCTGATCTAGTGCCGGCCGGGCCCATTTCTTTCGGACAAATTCCCCGTTAGAAAAAGGGGGAGGCGCCGCAGGCGCGGGGGTTGTCTTGCAAAAGGGGAAGGTTAATGGAGGAGAGCCGCAACCTATTGAAACAGGGTGAAGAGTTGAGGTAGGGCTTTCGTGAATTGCAGGACAACCCCCGGGCGGCTACGCGACCGCAGTCGCTACGCCGCCGCCCCCTTTGACTAAGGGGGAATTTGCCTGCAGCTCCTTCGCCGCTGATAGCAGCCGTCTGGCGGCCATGCTGAGTTACTGAACCACCTCGCGATTGCCTTCGTACTTGTACGGTTCCTTGATGTGCTTTTGGGCAACTTCCTGGGCGCTCTGCGAGTCGTCGTTGGTATCCACGGCTTTCTGATACTCGCCTAAAGCGCGCTCTCGCTGCCCCAGGACGTCGTAAATCCGGCCGAGGTTGATGTGACACCAGACTTCGACCCACTTCGGATCCAGGTCACCATTGAGGGCTTCACGGAAAGAATTTGCTGCCGAGTTGTAGCTGCGTTGCTCAAAGAACGCCTCACCAATGCGATAGAAAGCCAGCGAGCTGCGCTTGTTGAGCTCAATCGCCTTTTGAAATTCTGCAATGGCTTCCGTGGGCTCGCCCAGCCGGCGAAGCTCGTCGCCTTTGGCGATGGCAGCAGCGACACGGAGATCCTCGGAGTTGCGCAGCACTTTGTAGTTGGGGTCGATCTTGGCGGATTTGGGCTTTCCAAACGTCGTCACCGAAAACGGGGACTCTGGCCCCACCACCTCAACACGTTTGACTTCAGGCTTGCCGTCGGTTTCGATCATGATCTCCACCGGCATTCGAAAGGTATCTATGTCCTGCCGAATGGTGCCGCTCACCTTGAAGCCTTCCTTGGCGCGGTAGGTGGTGTAGTCGTACTTCAGATCGGGCACCCCGTTCTGGTCGATCCACTCAGAGAAGAAATAGGTCAGATCCTGGGCAGAAATCTTTTCACAAATTGCCTTGAAGTCCTGGATGGATGCTTCCTTGTAGCCGAAATTGTAAACGTGCTCCTTCACGGCCTTGAAAAAATTCTCATCGCCCAGCACCCACCGCAACATGTGCAGCACATAGGCGCCCTTGCTTTTCAAGACGGAGTTGTATTCCGGCGAATAGACTTGAAGCTGGTAGGCATTGCGAATAGTGCTCTTGTCTTCGTGCAGCAGCGCGGCGACGGCCGTCTCCCGCATCTCCCGCGCAAATCCAGCTTCGCCCGAAACGCTCTCCTGGTAAAGCAACGCTGAGTAATTGGCAAAGCCCTCCTTCAACCACAGGTCCTGTGGTCCGCGAGGCACGATCAGGTATTGCCACCATTGGTAAGCGATCTCCCGTGCGAGCAAGTTCGCATTCGGTGTCTTGTCGAACGCCCGGTCAGCCAGAAACTCCATCCCTGGAGCCGAATATCCCAACAAGGAATCATTGTCGATCACGGCCACTTTCAGAGACTTTCCAGGGAACGAGCCAAACTTTTCGCCATAGAGATCCAGAATCTTGGCCAGCGTTTCGGTTTGCGCCGCAATGAAGTCGCGCTTGTTGTCTTTGACGTAGAAGGTTACCTCCACCTTGCCGGCGGTCATCGGCAGGACGTTGTACTTCGCAGCGGCCAGCGATCCGGGGAACGTGGCCCGCTCGCTGACGAACGTGTAGACGTCCTTGTCGCCTTTTTGCTCTTTAGGCTTCGCAGTCCCATCCATGGCCACAACCACACCTTGGGGTACCGTGATGCGGAACGTGCCGGTAGCCCGGTCTTTCAGGAACCGGTGCATCGGGAACCAACGGCTCAACGCGAAGAGATAGCTCACGTCTTCTTGGATCCGGGCGATCTGGACCCCTTCCAGAGGAGAATTGTCGGCCGAGTTCAGGATTCCTCCGTACTCAACCACCAGCGTGGCGGATTGTGACCGAGACAATGGAGTATTGAAATCGACCCGCAGCGTGTGGTCTTCCTCGTTGCGGAAGAAGCGCAGCAAGTTGGTGTCGGGCAGCTTCACCGGAGCTGGCGCCACGGCTTTGGCGGCTGGCTTTTTGGGGGTTTGAGGCCGGCGGGAGAGATACGGAACATTGGATTGGGCAGAAGTGACTTCCTCAGGCTCGGGCGCCATAACTGCCCCAGGGGAAGGCGGCTTGTCCGCGAAGTACGCTCTTTCAGGCTTGAGATTCGCATTGAACTCCAGAATCACAGAGCTCACGCCATCCTCCAGCGCCGTAAATCGAATGCTGGCTTTGGACTTGATCTGATGCGCCGATGGGAGCAATTCAGCTTCGACCTGGTACTCTTCGGCATCAATCTGCGGCTTGCGCTCGTCGTCAGACCGTGGTGTTTGAGCTTGGGGCCGCAGAAAAACGGCCATCGTCAGGAGGAGCAGAAACAAAAGCTTCGATTTCCATTGTGGCATGAAGTTCATCTCCACGGTGTGACGCCTTGCTAATCCTCAGGCTTGGATGCGTTTTGCGCCATACCGTTGTCCGACAATCGTCTTGGGTCGAGTACTCCGGACTTGCAATTCGAGATCCGCAAACGTAGGGCAGACATTCTTGTCTGCCAGTTGAGTTAACTTTCCAGTCGCCCCAAGACCGGACGGGAAAGTCCGGCGAACCGGCAGGCTGGAAAGCCTCCCCAAGTTCTTTGCTGTGCAATCGTTGGTTCCCTTACTCCAAAATCCAGAGTTAGCGTGACCCAACGAGGACAGCCGAATCCTGAAGCCAAGGGAGGATGCATTCTGCGGCATTGTGGATGGCGCCACCCGCTCCGAGCCTCTGTTTGACGGAAGCCAGGCCCATTCTAACATGCTTCAATCGTTCGGGTTGGTCGAGAAGTCCGACCATTTCGGCGTGCAGGCGCTCCGCTGTGAAGTCACTTTGAAACAATTCGGGAACGACCTGCTGGCCGGCAATCAGGTTCACCAGGCTGTAGAAAGGAACCCGTACCAGATACTGGCCGACGATCCAGGTTAGATTCGAGATCTTGAAGACCGTGATGAGCGGGGTACCCAGCAGAGCCGTTTCCAGAGTGGCCGTACCGCTGGACACCACCGCCAGGTCCGAGTGCCCGACGGCGTTATAGGTGTCGTACTCGATGAGCGAAAGCGGCGGGCCGCCGTTGTCAGCCAAAATCTTTCGGATCTGGTTGCGGTGCAGACTCGAAGCCGCAGGTAGCAAGAACTGCACCGGTCGCTGCCAGTGCAGCCAGCGGGCCGCTTGGAGCAGCGTGGGAAGGTGAAAGTGAATTTCTTTGGTCCGGCTCCCAGGTAGCAGGCTCACTGTTGGGACCGACTCGTCCAGCTTGTGAGCCTGGAAAAACTCACTTCGGGACTTGGAGACGCGGACTCGATCAACCAAAGGATGGCCGATGTAGTCCACCTGCATGCCCCGCTCGGCGTAGAAATCTTTCTCAAATGGGAGAACGACCAGCATCCGATCAATGGTTTTTTGCATCTGTTTGACACGCCCGCTGCGCCAGGCCCACACCTGGGGGCTGATCAGGTAGAGCACGGGAATGCCGAGGGCCTTCAGTTTTGAGGCCAGCCGTAGATTGAAGTCTGGAAAGTCTACCAGGATTGCCAGGCGCGGCCGTCTAGCACGCGCCTTGCTCACCAGCAGTTTCAGTGCTGAATAGAGGTGTCCCAAGTGTGACACGGCTTCAAAGGGACCCAGCACCGCCAACCTGTGAATATCGACGATGGTTTCGACACCGCTTTCACGCATGCGCTTTCCGCCGCAGCCAAAGAACTTGAAGGATTCCAGTGGAACCTTCCCAAGCAAGTCCGTGACAAGCTCGGCCGCATACATGTCGCCGGAAGCTTCTCCGGCAACGATTAGAACAGATTGGGACCCTGAATTCATGATCACCTATTGCGAGGGCGATATCCCTGGGAGTTCCTACATTCGCCTGGCCAGGCGAAGTCTTCTCCCCCTTGAGGGTGCCGCCGCGCTTTTTTGCGGCAGGGGGACTCGAATTTACTGCTGAAGACTCCCTATAGTGGCCCTTCTCAAGGGGGACAAATGTGAACAGCAGAGCAAAAGTCTGAGTTACTCAAGGTAATGCGTAGTTACAGGGGGAGTTTGGAGTGCGGTAGCTTGCTGAGCTTGCTGCCGCTTTGCAGCGTGGCAATTCTCCACAGGCGCAGCTTGCTGCGCCCACACTCGTTGCCCGGCTGTGGACGGCCTGGTATCCGACTGTTCGCAGCGCAGAATCTAAGCTGCCAGCAAGCTGGCGCGAGCCAGCATCCACCCAAAAAGTGGCAGCAAGCTGCCGAACTCCAAAGCGCAGCACCCCCAATAACTAACGCATTACCGCTCAAGGATAACTTTGTCTTGACTCCGGGAGCGCGGCTTTTCGACAACGGAAACGGTTCGAACGTGTTTAATACAACTCCTTTTCACCTTCCGGTCGCGTTTTCCAGCGGCGGTGAACCCACAGCCACTGGTCGGGATGCTTGCGCACCAGCTCTTCCAGAACCTGATTACACAGAGTCGTGTTGGCCAGAATGTCCTCTTGTTTGTTGCCGGTCTGCACCAGAGACACGGGCGGTTCGAATCGCAGCCGATGTTTTCTGAGGTTTTCGTCCCAAATCAACACGCCGGGAACAATGGCGGCTCCGGTGCGCAAGGCGATGGTCGCCAGACTGCTGGTCGTGCAGGCCGGGATATTGAAGAACGGCGCAAACACTCCGGCTTCGCGAAAGGTATTTTGGTCGATCAGAATGCCCACCGCGTCTCCACGTTTCAGTGTGACCAGAATCTCCTTGAGCGAGTTCTTCTTTTCGATGACCTGATTCCCGCTGCCCATCCGGTAGCGATTGACGAGTTGGTTCACCAGTGGATTGTCGATTGGCCGGACCACAAACTTCAGCGGGTGCCCATAGAGCGCATGGGCATACGGGCAGAGTTCCCAAGCGCCGTAATGCGCGGTTAGAAACAGAACACCCTGGCCACGTTTCAATGCCCTCGCGAAGTTTTCATACCCGTCATAGATCACTCGCTCGGAAACATTCTGTGCGTTGAGTTTCGGAAGCTGGCAAAATTCTGCCAACAGACGCCCCAGATTCGCAAACACCCCGCGGATAATCTGCTCTCGTTCTGACGGTCGTAACTCTGGCAAAGCGAGCTTCAGGTTGTGTGCTGCAATCCTCCGGAGCCGTTTTGAGAGATGAAAGGTTGCCCAGGCGACAGAGCGGCCTACGGCCAGAGCTGCGTTTCTTGGTATGGCTCCCAGCACCGCAACGACGGTGGCGGCTGCATAGTACTCAAGCTTGGATCGTATCGGAAGATCAGGGCTGGATGCGAGGTTGCGAATAGACCGACTCCACGAGTATCAACGACCACGTCCGCCGGAGGGCCGGCTGGGAAGGCGCTTCAGTATACACGGATTTCCGGCAGAGGATCGATCCGCACCTGCCGAACCGGAAGATAGGGTCCCCTCCAACAAAAGGAGTGCGCCAGGCAAAACCAGATTCCCGCGATCGCGGGAATGACGAGGATCCGGTTTCCGGATATCGAGCGTGGTCTGCTCCGACAAAGTTAATGACAATGGCCGCGCGAGACTCTATTCTTAGTCAACGTTCAACCGGTAGATCGACAATCGCCAGGAGGATTTTGCAATTGTGCAGTCTTGCAAAAATGGAACGGTTGAAGACACCTCTTGGCTTCCTTGGCTTCTTCCATTCCCTCCTGATTGCGTGCGCCGGCCTGGCAGGCTGCCGCAATGCGGGCGTTACGGACCGCGATGTTGCCCAAACCCAGCTGTCGCAGCCAGCCGCATTCAATTTGGGCAGGATCTAGAAAATTGAAGAAGGGTACTACGACGATCCCCATTGGGTTGGGGCGTGGACCCGCCGGGGCGAAACCAACATCTTTGATGCGGCTTGGAAGCATTGCTGGATGAACGAAACGAAGCAGGATGTCGTCGAAGTTCAACTGGCGAAGGATGGACAGGTTGTCGTTTTTTGCCAGGGCGTGAAGCAGCACTATCGCGCTACCTGTTCTGCCCAGCACCCCAACTTGCTGCGAGGGAGGTCCGACTGGTTTGGGCCCGGCCTGATTTGGAAAGCGGAGATCGAATATTAGAGGACAGGTTACAAGCGGCAGCGCTTGCGGCGATTCCGTTCGTAACCTTTAGTCAGTTCTCTGTAACCGGATGAAAGAAAGGAAAGAAGCGCAGTCACCCCTCCTCAAGAGCCGTCCCAACTTCAAGCGGCACCTTTACATCAGTTCTGTTCTCTTTGCCGCTATTATCCTCATCATTACTTTCACGCTGTTCCAACTGTCAACGAGTTCGTTGAGAGACCAGGTCGATGCCGAGTTGACAGGAACAGCTGAGAGTTTCGCTCTGCTCAGCCGGGAGCAAATTCAGAACGCGAACGCTCAGCTCAGTTCTACCGGGCCCCAGAGCGTGTTTCAGAGAACGGCCCAAGTGGAGTCGTTTCTGGAGAGTCTGCTGGCACAACAGGAGGAGATTCTCTACGTGCTCGTTCAGGATCTTAAGGGCGAGATCCTGTACAAGGCCATGAGGCGTGGCATGGAGTTGGAGCAAAACCAGTTCTCGAAAATCCTGATGTCCACAAAGAATTCCCGCCCTCCGCGCGTTGAGGTCACTTCTCTGGGAGTCCCAAGCCTCACTTACCTGGATGTGATCGAGCCGATCCTTCTTGATGGCCAGCCCAAGTTGATTGTCCATCTCGGCGTTGACAGGAGCGTGCTGGAGAACCGCTTCTCCGAGCTTCGTGCCAGCTTGTTACAACGGCTCTTGATCGGTTCTGCGGTCGTGGTGGGAACTCTAACTTTGGCGCTGCTCTATGTGCTGTGGCTCTTGAAGCGCGCCCAGCTTTTGGAAGCCGAAGCCCAAACAGCCGACCGGCTGGCATACCTCGGAACCTTGGCGGGAGGATTGGCCCACGAGATACGCAACCCTCTGAATGCCATCAATCTGAATCTACAGATGATTGAAGAGGATTTGTCGGGCAGTGGTTCTGACGCAGCGGAACTGGCGGCGCTGTTAAAGGGAACCAAGCAGGAGATCAAGCGTCTCGACCGGCTGGCATCGAACTTTCTCGTTTACGCCAAACCGCTCGAACCGGAACGCAAGGAATTTGACCTTGGCGTGCTCGTCGACGAGATCATCCAGCTTTTGCAACGGGAATGCGAGACCGCCGGCATCCATCTGGTGCGCGAAGACCAGTGCGACGCCGTCAAGGTTTCGGGCGATCCAGATTTGCTGAAACAAGCCATTCTGAATCTGGTCGTCAATGCGCAAGATGCCGTCATGTCAAACCCGAACGGCGAGCGCATCATTCGCCTTGCGGCAGGGAAAGAAGCCGATGGAGTTTCTGTCCGTGTGGCCGACAACGGACCCGGCGTCACTGCCGAAGACTCTCAGAGCTTGTTCAAGCTTTTCTACTCCGGGAAGCGTGGTGGCACCGGTCTGGGACTTCCGATTGCCCAGCGCATTGTTGAGAGTCACGGCGGACGGATTACGTGGCGAAACCTTTCCCAGGGGGGTGCTGAGTTTGTGGTTTGGTTGAACCGATAGCCCGAATTTCGAAGTTGCAGACCTGCGATTCCTCCCCAAACAAAATGAGGCAAGGCTTTCCAGCATGCCGGTTTGCCGGACCTTCCGGTCCGGCCTCGGGGATTAGACGTTTTTTGAGAAGTGCAGCGGCATGGATGCCGCTGCTTCATCTAGAAAGCCCTATAGATTACGCAAAACCGCCAAAAAGCAGGCAGTTTTGACGCAATCTGTAGTTGTGCAAAATGTCAGGCAACCAACCTATTGAAGGATTGCCATTTTGCACAACTTGAAGGGGCGTGAGAATGTAGCCCCAGGGCAAGCAAGGGCAGGAGCTCGGGACCGCTGTCCCCCCTCGCGCCGCCCTGGGTCAGCGTTCCGACCAATTCTTCTCCTCTCCCCCGAATCGCCCGCTTTTGGGCGATATCGGGGGGAGAAGTCAGGAGAGGGGGGCCATTTGTTATCGAGTGGCGAGTCTCGCGTTTCGGTGTTCTCCAAACATTTCTCGGCACGAAGTATGATTTTCGCAAATGAGCCGGCTCTTCCCCCTCACCCTAGCCCTCTCCCCCAACACAAGAAACGGGGACGGCGGTCCCGAGTTGGGGGAGAGGGAACAAATTGTGGGAACGCTGACCCAGGGCGGCACCAGCGGCGGGGACGGCGGTCCCGAGCTCCTGCCGCTGATGCCGCCCTGGGCTACCGTCTGACGCCCCGTTGGGGCTCTCCTGCCGCTTCACAAATGTTTACTCTCGAGCGGCCAGACCGAAGGTCTGGCCACGAAGCCAAAGGCTTGGCCCAGTGCCACGACGCGTGCGAGCAACTTGTCTATCTTGATTTGGCCAAACCACCCCCATCAATCCTGCTGGATCGCAGTCGTCAGGCGGGCCGGATGAATCATCAACTCTTTTCCATAGTTGATGAAGCCCGATTTCTTGAACTTGTTCATGAAGTAGGTAATCCGAGACCGCGTAGTTCCGACCATGGTCGCCAATGTGTCATGGGAAATTTTGGGAATCGAAACCTGCTCCTGACTTTCTTCCCCGAGTCGGCTGAGCTTCAAAAGGACCCGTGCCAGGCGTTTTTCACTGGCGTCGAAGATATGCGTGCACAGATCCTTTTGAAGAGTTAACGTGCGGGAAAGGAGCTGGGTCATCAACATCTCATTGAGTTGCGGGTGGTTGCGTAGTTCCCTCAACATGACGTCTCTATCAATCCGGACGATGACCGACGGCTCGAGCGTCGTCGCTGTAGCCAGACGCTGCGAGCGTAGCTGCAAACTGCCCAGTCCAAAGAACTCTCTTCTTCCCATCACGGAAAGTGTCGCTTCCTTGCCGGCAAAGGACACGACCACCAGCTTCACCTTCCCCTGTTGGATGTAGTAGAGGGCATCGGCACGTTCTCCCTGGCGGAAGACGTCCTGATTCTGGCGGAGATTAAGCACCCTTTTCCCGAATGACAGCGAATTCAAGGCTTGTTCGATCGGGTCGATAGCTCCTTTTTGACTGAGCCTATCACGGATTGAGACTACCTCTGCTGTTGCGTTCATTTGCGGCCTCCTGTAGCCACCTCAAATTTGGGTGGGGCGAGTTCCCTGAGTTCTTAGCATCGTTTGCTGCGGACAGTGTCTCCATTGCAACCGTTGCGCCAAACCCTTGGAAATGGCGTTCCAGCTGGCTTTCCCGGAAGACGGGCTTGCTTACTGCGCTGTCAAACCAAAAAACTTTTGCGTGAATGGGTAATTATTGCGAGGTGGGCAGGCTGCGCGAGCCAGCAGTTCAGATTTCACGATGGTGGTTTCCAGCATTTAAACATCGAGAGCTTCGATCACCCGTCGTGGTGAGACCAAAATACAAGAACGGCACGTCCTCTCCCTGTTTCTCGCTGCGTGTCCGCGTCTCTGCGGTTGTTTGAACTACCGATTCTAGGATGAAAGGTGGGCAAGCGTGCCGTCGCGTGAGAGAAAAAACACAGCTTGTAAAAACTCCTTCGTCGCTGGCAGGGCTTTTGCGGTGGTCACGGCGAGATGGAAAAAGACACGAACCTAAAACAAACCCATACCCGCTGCCGGGCGGTTCTGCGGAAGCAATCAGCAGCCATTCTGTGGGCAGATTCTCCGGCTCGATGTGAAGTTAATACCGGAAATGGAAGAAAGTTCGCAGACGAATGACTATCGTGGGGGCTGGTCCATCGGATTACTCTCTCTGGGTGTTCTTGGCGTTTCTGTTTCTAACTGGTGCATCGGAACGGCTCGGGGTCAGGAGGTGCTGCGCCCAAGGCGGCAGGCCCCTCACGCTCACTTGCTGGCGACCCTTTTGGTGTCACCCAGCCTAAATCCACTTCGAATCGTTCGAGGAATCCGCCATGCTATTCCCTATCGGTGATGACAATCGTGATCGCACGATTTTCCCCATTGTGAACTACCTGCTCATCGTCGCGAATGTCTTGATTTTTGTCTTCTTGCAAGGATTGGGCACGAATGAGGACTTCACCTACTCATTTTCAACCGTGCCGCAAGAGATCGTGAGCGGCCGGGATGTGGTGACGGCAAGACGAAGCGTTGTGGACCCTCTGAGCGGCGATCGGTTTACCTTGCCTGGACTGCAGCCCACCCCGGTTTCGGTCTATTTGACGTTGGTCACTTCCATGTTCATGCATGGCGGATTGGCCCATCTTTTCGGAAACATGCTTTTTCTTTGGATTTTCGGAGACAACATTGAAAACGCGCTCGGTCGGACCAGGTATTTGACGTTTTATCTCGTCACCGGTTTGATTGCCGCGTTGTCGCACGTGGCTGCCACAAGCTTTCTGAATGGGAATATGCTCATTCCCAGCCTGGGAGCCTCAGGTGCGATTTCGGGTGTCCTGGGCGGCTATCTGATT
>Ga0163150_10003777_pt1 | contig 20927 bp, 20 predicted proteins | sample OliLakLV19P2IB_FD_148628 | JGI IMG/M metagenome (GOLD analysis project Ga0163150, IMG submission 148628) | Freshwater microbial mat bacterial communities from Lake Vanda, McMurdo Dry Valleys, Antarctica - Oligotrophic Lake LV.19.P2.IB | ecosystem: Environmental > Aquatic > Freshwater > Lake >...
ATCCCGGCCGGGCGTCCCGTCCGGCGCTCACCGTGTCCTCACGGTAGCGGACGGGATCCCGGCCGGGATGCCGCGGGCCACGAAGCACAGTGTCGCGCCGGTCGGCGCTCCTACGTACCGAAGAAGGACGCCAGCACCGGCCGGAACCGGTCCATATCCACGAGGAAGGAATCGTGACCCTGGATGGACGGCAATTCCACGAGATGCACCTCCCGGCCCCGCGCGTCGAGCCCTGAGGCCAGCTCCCGTTGCTGGGCCAGCGGAAACAAAATATCCGTCTCCACCCCAACGACCAGGACGCGCTCGGCACGCACTTTGGCCAGGCCGGCGGTGACTGACCCGCCGTGCTCGGCCACGTCAAAGAGATCGCTGGCGCGGGACAGGTACAGGTAGCAGTTCGCATCGAACTGGCCGGTAAACTTCTGAGCATGAGCCTCCAGATAGGCCTCGACCTCGAAGTCCTGGGCAAACGCGTTACCGGTCTGCCGTTCGCCGTCCACGCGTTCCCGCCCGAAGCGCTGGTCCCATTCCCGGGCGGAACGATAGGTCACCATGCCCAGCTTGCGCGCCAGCCGCATACCGGTGATCGGGCCGGCACCGGACCCGTAATTGCCCCCGTCCCAGGCCGGGTCGCGGCGAATCATCTCCCGCTGCAGTGAGCGCACCGCGATGGAAAACGGCAGGGACCGGGCGGCCGTCGAGAGCAGGACCACGTTCCGCGAGATGCCCGGGTGCTGGATGGCGCAAGCGAGCGTGGTCATGCCGCCCATGGACGGCCCGACGAGCGTGTGGAGGCGCTCGATTCCGCAGTGCTCCAGCACGGCCTTGCCCGCATTGGCGACGTCTTCAAGGCTGAGTACGGGAAAGGACGCGCCGTAGGCCTTAGCTGTAGCCGGGTCCCGGGACGCCGGACCGGTGGACCCGAAACAGCTGCCCAGTGAGTTAATGCAGACGACAAAGAAGCGGCGGGTATCAATCGGGCGTGACGGGCCAACGATCTCCTCCCACCAGCCGGGAGACGGGTCGTCCGGAGAAGAGGTGGCGTGGGCCGACGGGGACATGCCCGTGAAGATCAGGATAGCGTTGTCCCGGGCTGCATTGAGTTGCCCCCAGGTCTCGTAGGCAATCACCGGCCGGTCGAGATGTCCGCCCCGGCGCATCTCGAATCGTCCGGGGAGCTGAAAGACCTGGCGCGCGATCGTCATAGGCGCAGAATTATGCCGCCACCGGGGCAGAGCCAGCGCCGCCGCAGCTCCACCGATTGGTTATATGGATATGATTCAGTTGCGCTGCTTGCCCCGGACCTGGATGCGCTCCCGGCGCTTCACCTGCCGCGGCGTGAGCTTGTTCCGGCGACCGGCGAAGGGGTTCTTGCCGGTGCGCAGTTCGATGCGGATCGGGGTCCCGCGTAGCCGGAACACCTTGCGGAAGCAACCCACCAGGTAGCGGCGGTAGTTCTCCGGCAGGGCGCCCGTCTGGTTGCCATGAATGACGATCAACGGCGGACGGCGGCCACCCTGGTGAGCATAGGTCAGCTTGATGCGGCTGCGATGGGCCACCGGCGTCGGGTAGGCCTGAATGGCGTCCTTCAGGACGCGATTCAGGTCCGGTGTGGGCAGATCCCGGACGGCCGCCTCTGCGGCTCGCCGGCCACTCTCCAGCAGATCGTAGATGGCTGTGCCGTGCAGCGCGGAAATGTAGTGAATATCCGCAAAATCGAGAAACGGCAGGCGGCGCTCGAGATCGCTCCGCACCGTCTCCCGCTGGTCGGTGGGCAGGTGGTCCCACTTGTTGATACCAATGGCCAGCGCCCTGCCCCGCTCGAGGACCAGGCCGATCAGCGAGACGTCCTGTTCGGTGACGCTGTCCCGTGCGTCCAGCAGCACGAGCACACCATCGGCCTCCTCCAGGGCCTGAAGGGATTTCACGATGCTGAAGCGCTCGATCATCTCCTCCACGCGCGCCTTCCGGCGAATACCGGCGGTGTCCACCAGCACGAAGTCCCGGCCATCGTGCTTGAACGCCACGCGAATACTGTCCCGGGTGGTTCCTGCCTGGTCCGAAGTGAGAAGGCGGTCTTCCCCGAGGTAACGGTTGATCAGCGTGGACTTGCCCACGTTCGGCCGGCCGATGACAGCGATGCGGGTGCCAGCCAGGCCCGCAGCGTCGTCGGGGGAGGCCTCGGGCATCTCGGCAGGAATCTCGGCCAGGATGCGGGTGGCCAGCAGGGCGAGCCGGTCGCCCTGCTGGGCGGAGATGGCGACAGGTTCTCCGAGACCGAGTTCGTAGAACGCGGCGCCGAGCTGCAGGGGCTCGCGGCCCTCTGCCTTGTTGATCGCCAGGACGGCACGTTTCCCCGCCTTGCGGATGCGGGTGACGATGGCGTGGTCATCCGGCGTTGGCCCGTCTGCGGCTTCGACCACCAGCACGACCACATCAGCCTCGCCGACGGCATAAGCCACCTGGCGATCAATCAGGGTGCGCAGGGCCTCGTTGCTGCCGGACTTGCCGGTTGTCCTGCTCGTCGTGAGCCCGCCCGTATCGATGATGATCGAGCGGCGCCCCGCCAGCGTGGCGTAACCGTACAGGCGGTCCCTGGTAAGCCCCGGGAAATCGGCGACGAGCGCATCACGGGTGCCCGTCAGCGCGTTGAAGAGTGTGGACTTGCCGACGTTCGGTCGGCCGACCAGGGCAAAGACCGGCAGCACGGCAGGAGCCCGCTACTGGTCGACTTGACGGAAAGCAGCGAGGTCTCCGCCGTCAGTCTGCACGTAGAGCATGTCATTGACGACGAGCGGCGGCGACGTCACCCGGTCGCTGCCCACGCGGGCGCGGGCCTGCAGCTTGCCCGTCGCAGTGTCAAAGAAATGTACGTAGCCGGCAAAATCCCCCACGACGACAGAACTCTGGTAGGCCGTGGGTCCGGATAGATCGCGATTCTTCAGCACGTCGCTGGTCCAGATTGCGCTGCCCGTCTGACGGGAAAAGGCCTGGAGATCACTGCTGTCGGTCGACACATAGACGTTCTCCAGGTCCACTGCGAGCCCGTCATAACTCCGGGTCTCCTGTGACCACAGGGACTGACCGGATTCGGCGGCTACCGCATTGAGCTGGCCGCGATAGCTGACGACGTACACGTCTTCGCCGACGGTGCGGACGGTTGCATTGATATCCGCCAGCCGCTCCACTTCGTTGCGGCCCGACGGCGGGTCGAGGAGCACATCCCAGCCCGGGGAGCCGTCCAGCAGTGAATAGGAGGCCAGCTTGCCGTTGTCGAAGCCGGCGATCACCAGATCCTGGATGACGACCGGCGCACCAGTGCCGCGCAGCGTGAGCCGGGGCATGGCCTGCTGGACGAACCAGACCTGCCGGCCATCGATCAGATCCAGTGCGGCGAGCTTGCCATCCACGGAGCGCACCAGGGCGTAGCCACCGGCAATAGCCGGGGCGGCCAGCACCTCACTCGAGACGGTCGTCCGCCAGCGCTGCTGGCCATCAGCCGCGTTCAGCGCCACCACCTCGCCATCGCTCGAACCGACGACGACAACTTCGCCATCGGTCGCGGGCCCGCCGGACAGCTGCAGCTTGGTCTTTTGGAGCCACAGTCGCTTGCCCTTCACCGCGTCAAACGCGGAGACGCGACCGTCGTGAGCGGCGGCGAAAATGCGGGCACCATCGGAGCACGGTTGCAGCGCCAGGCGCAGGGCCTCAGTGTTATCCCCGAGATCCGCCGTCCACATCTTCTTCACGCGCAGGGTGGGCTTGAAGTCGGTCAGCTCCGCCGGAGGGTTGGGATCCTCATCCCCACCGAAAACACTGCAGCCGGCATTGGGCACGGCCAGGACCACGGCCAGTGCAGCGACGCGGCCGGTCCGGAGCCACCAGGGATTCGTCCGCTGCGACGACGCGTCCATCACGGGGCGACGGCGCCCGGCGCGGGAACCGTTGCAGCCGCGGTCGCAGCGCCGACCAGCGCTGCGTTGGCGCCGCCCAGGTCATCCAGCTTGGCCTGGACATAGGTCGTGTCGAGCACTGTCGCGGCGACGTCACCGTTCAGTGCCTGCTCGTACTCACTCCGTGCTTCGGCCAGCTTGCCCATCGCGTAATACACATCGCCACGCACGTCGTGAAACGCCGGGGCGAAGGCCTTGGAACCGGGATCGGCGAGAGTCTTCAGGGCCAGGTCGTACTTCTCCTGGAGGACCTGCACGCGGGCCAGTCGCAAGCGGGCGATCAGCCGGAATTCCGGGGATACCGCTGTACTGACCACCTGCTGAAGGTATTCAGCGGCCTTGTCGGGCTTCCCCTGCTCCAGATACAGGCGGGCCATCGCGAGGCGCCCCTGATCGGCGTAAGGGGAAGCACTGAAGCCGGCAGCCAGGGTGGTCATGCCTTCCTCGGCGCGCTCGAGCCGTTTCGTCCGGACTGCCTGCAGGAACGTCTCGTAGATTACAGACGCTTCCTCTGCCTTCCGCTCCTGATAATGGTTCCACTGATTCCAGCCAAACAGTCCGCCGAGGCCAAGGACCACGCCAGCGACCAGAAACGTCCCGTTCTCGCGGATCCAGCCCTTGACCTGGTCGGCCTGTTGTTGATCTGTCAGAAATTCATCCACGGCTCTGTTCCTGTCAATCTGTTGTCTCGATGACCGGCCCGGTAGTCGGGCCGACAAGGTAGGGCCGGATGGCGTCTGCCAGGTTGGCGACGGCAACAGTCTGCTGCTCAACCCCGGCGCGCATCGGCTTGAGCACGGCTGCCCCGGTGGCCACTTCATCTTCACCCAGAATGACCGCGACCTGGGCCCCGCTGCGGTCTGCCCGCTTCATCTGGGACTTGAAGCCGCCGCTCCCGCAGTGGACCTCTACCCGCATGGGCGGCACACCGTTGCGCAGGCTCTCGGCAATCCGGAACGCCAGGCGCGAGGTGCCCTCGCCAGCGGCGACGAGGTAAACATCCGGCACCCGGGTGGGTGCAGGCTGGCCCGCCAGCGCGTACAGCTCCACCAGCCGTTCCAGGCCGATGGCAAACCCGATGGCGGGCGTGGCTTCGCCCCCCAGATGGGCCACCAGCCCATCATACCTGCCACCAGCGCAGACTGCGCCCTGACTGCCCAGGCGGTCGGTGACCCACTCGAAGACCGTGCGACCGTAGTAGTCCAGACCCCGGACCAGGCGCGGATTGACCGTATGGGCCACCCCCGCATCGTCGAGGAGGGTGCGCAGCCCGGCGAAGTGGGCTGCTGACTCGTCATCCAGGTACTGGGTCATCTGGGGCGCCCTGGCAATCAGGTCGGCCAGGTCCGGATTCTTGCTGTCCAGGATACGGAGCGGATTGCGGTCGAGGCGCCGGCGGCTGTCCTCATCCAGCAGGTCGAAGCGTTCCCGGAAAAAGCGGCTGAGGTCCGCACGGTAGAGCTGCCGGGTCTCGGCAGTCCCCAGCGTGTTGATCTGCAGACTCACGTGGGAAATGCCCAGGAGGCGCCAGAGGCGCGCCAGCAGGATGAGCAGCTCGGCATCAATGTCGGGACCCGCGAAGCCGAGCGCCTCCACATCAAACTGGTGGAACTGCCGGTAGCGGCCCTTCTGGGGCTTCTCATAGCGGAACATGGGACCGGTAGAGAAGAACTTCTGGCGCTGGTTGCGCAACAGGCCATGTTCCATGCAGGCCCGCACGATGCCGGCCGTGGCCTCGGGGCGCAAAGTCACCGACACGCCGTTCCGGTCATCGAAGGTGTACATCTCCTTTTCAACGATGTCCGTCACCTCGCCGATGGAGCGCTTGAACAGTTCGGTACGCTCGACAATGGGTACCCGGATCTCCTGGTAGCCATAGTCGAGGAGCAGGCCCCGCAGGGTGTTCTCCACGTGCTGCCAGGTAGCGCCGGCCGGCGGCAGGAGGTCTTCCATCCCGCGCAGGGCTTGCAGGGGTTCGTTCATTCGACGGGGGTCGCCGGTAACGGCTGAAGAGCCTCTGTCGGCACGCCACCCGCTGCCGTGGGCCCTGCCGCCGCTGCTGTGGGCTCTGCCGGGCCGGGCTCGGCAGCCACGGCGGGCTCCGCCGGCAGTGCGGGCTCCACAGGCAGCGTGGGTACCGTCTCCACGGTGGGGGACAGTTGGAGGGTCGGCCCCGACTTCGGCACGGGCGCAGGTCCGCCACTCAGGGCGTACAGCACCAGCAGCGCCACGATGGCAAAGGCCACCGCGAGACCGATGGCGATCGGCCCGGGGGGTGTCGTCAGGGGCTTTTCCAGTTCCCGGGTTACCGTGGGTGGTGCATCCGCATTGGGATCCGACGCCCGGTAAGCCGCTAGGATCGACTCCTCCGAAAGGCCGAGGAGCCGCGCATAGGCTTTCAGGTGACCCCGCACGAAGACGGCGGCGCCCAGCACTTCGTAGCGCTCGTCCTCCAGGGCCCGCAGGACGGAGGCCTCAAGCCGGATGGAGAAGGCCGCCTGCTCCAGCGTGAGCGCGCGGGCCTTGCGCGCCGAGCGCAGCCGTTCGCCGAGTCCCAGTGCCGTTTCCTTGTTGCCCTCCGCCATGGTGTTATCCCGGTGCCAACGGGTCAGCCCCGGGACCGGGACTGCTCGAACATCTGCCGGGTTTCAGCGGACTCCGGGAAGTCCTCGCGCAGCTGATCGCCATAGCGGCGGGCAGCCTTGGTATCGCTCAGGGACTCCTCGATCCGGACGCCAAGCCACAGGGCAGCCGGCGTGGCCTTGCCCTGCGCCAGGTAGCGCTCAAGGAAGCCCCGCGCCTGCAGTGCATTGCCCCGCTCCAGGCTGACATCGGCCATCTGGAACAGGGCATCGGCAAAGCGCGGGTCCAGGTTCAGGGCCGCCCGCAGGTAGCTCTCGGCGAGCGCCGGATTAACGCCCTTAGCGCAGGTGCCCGCATTGGTATAGAGCATCGGACGGTTGGCGGCCTTGACCGACAACGGCACCGCAATGGCCCGGTCGAAAAGTTTCAGCGCCTCCCGAGGCTCCTCCTTGCGCGAACAGGTGAAGATCGCGAGAAGGTTGAGACTGTCGGGATCGGACCTGTCCAGGTCGACGGCCCGGCGATACTCCCGTTCCGCACCCTTGGGATCTTCCAGCCTCTCGAAGACGATACCCAGAACGGCATGGGCCCTGGCCAGACCCGGTTCCTCACGGATCGCTCTCTCCAGTTTCTCGCGAGCCACCTGAAGGTTGTTCTGGCGCAGGTAACTGATGCCCAGCTCGAGGTTATAGCGGGCCGCATCTTCCTTGTTGGTCTCGGGGGGTTCCGGCCGGGACGATGACGTTACGCAGCCCGACACTGCGACCAGCACTCCCAGAAGGAATGCGCCACGCACAATCGGGCTGACGAGCGCCATGCTCATCAGTTCTGCCACCGCACTTCACGGCCAGCAGTGCTCCCAGCGGGTTTTCTGCCCTTGTCGCCCAGCGCCACCCGTACCCGGTTGCTGACCTGTCCGGCGAGCTGGCCGCAGGCGGCGGCGATGTCGTCACCCCGCGTACGGCGCACCATCGTCATGATGCGGTTGTCGAGCAGGACCTGGCGAAAGCGCGCCAGGGCGTCGGGCGTCGAGCGCCGGTAGTCGCTGCCTGGAAAATGATTGAAGGGAATCAGATTGACCTTCGCAGGACGATTCTTAAGGAGCCTGGCCAGATCCCGGGCCTGGGCCTCGGCATCGTTCACGCCGGACAGCATGACGTATTCGAACGTGATGCCCATGGCGTTGGTGGACTCGGCGTAGTCCCAGCAGGCCTGGAGCAGCTCGGCGATAGGATGACGCCGGTTGATCGGCACCAGCACATTACGCAGTTCATCATCAGGGGCATGCAGTGACACGGCCAGCGCGGCGTTGGATTCGAGGGCGAGCTTGCGGATCTGGGGTACCAGTCCGGAAGTGCTCACCGTGACGCGCCGGCGGGAAATCTGAAAGCCCAGGTCGTCAATCAGTACGGCACAGGCCTGCACGACCGACCGGAAGTTGGCCAGCGGCTCACCCATGCCCATGAACACCACATTGGTCACGCGGGAATTCCCGCCAACGCGGCCGAGCGCCCGGTCAGCCAGGACCACCTGGCCAATGATCTCCGCCGCCGTGAGGTTGCGATTGAAGCCCTGCCTGCCCGTCGCGCAGAACGAGCAGTCGAGCGCACAACCGACCTGGGACGACACACACAAGGTACCCCGGGCTTCTTCCGGGATGAAGACGGTTTCAATCAGCTGCCCGGCGCCGACGGCCAGACGCCACTTGGTGGTGCCGTCTGACGACTCCTGCACCGTGTCGATTGCCGGCAGCCGGAAATCCGCGCGCGCGCCGAGCGTGTCGCGCAACGTCGCCGAGAGGTCGGTCATTGCTGCAGGGTCGAGCACCCCACGACCGTACATCCAGCGCATGAGCTGGCGCGCCCGGAAAGGTTTCTCACCCAGCCCGGAGAAGAGCTGCTCCAGTTCGGGGCGCGGCAAACCCAACGGGCTCAGATCAGGCGTGCCGTTCATCAGGACTACCGGGTCCGCGGGCAGACGTCGGCCTGGGCAAAGAAGAAGCTGATTTCCTGCTTGGCGGTTTCTACGGCGTCGGAACCGTGCACGACGTTCTCTTCGATGCTGGCCGCCAGGTCCCGGCGAATGGTGCCCGGGTCGGCCTTCTTCGGATCGGTTGCGCCCATGATCCTGCGGTGGACTTCGATGGCATTTTCACCCTCGAGTACCTGGGCAATGACGGGACCGGTGGTCATGTACCGGACGAGGTCCTTGTAGAAAGGACGCTCACGATGGACGGCATAAAATGCTTCGGCCTGGGCCGTGGTGAGATGCAGCATACGGGCCGCGATAATCTTCAGCCCCGCCTGCTCGAAACGGCGATAGACGTCGCCGATGAGGTTCTTCTGCACGCCGTCGGGCTTGATGATGGAAAGGGTACGTTCGATAGTCACAAAAACTCCTGACAAAAAAGCTAGACAGTAAAACTCTCGCCGCAGCCGCACTCGCCCTTGGCGTTGGGATTGGAGAAGCGGAAGGCCTCGTTGAGACCCTCCCGGACAAAATCGACCACGGTGCCGTCAATCAGCTGCAGCGCCTGCTGGTCAACGACCACGCGCACGCCGTCCTGGTCAAAGACCACGTCATCGGCCGTGACCGGGTCGGCGTGGTTGACGACGTAGGCGAGGCCCGAGCACCCCGTGCGCTTGACCCCGATACGCAGGCCAGCGGCACCAGCGCCAAACGCGCGCACCCGATTCAAGGCGTTTTCGGTAAGTACTACCGCCACCGGCGTCTCCTCTGGATGGATAACATAATGGAGTATGGACTAACCCCCATTGTCCCAATCCGCCAAGCAGTTGCGCAAGGCATCTTGAATGATTAGCAGCCGCCCGGCCTTGGCCACGGGAATCCCCAGCGCCTGCCCCAGGGCGAGGGGCTCGAGGCCGCTGAACCGGGCCCGACCCCCGCCCGTCAGCAGCTGAACCACCCGGTCACAGGCCGCCTGGGTGTCGGGGCACCCGAAAACCTGCGCCTCCAGGTGACTGACCCGGGTGTCCTGGACCCAGCCTGAGAAGACCACCCAGGTCCCGGCCTCGGTTGAACCTGCCTCGCCGCGGACCAACAAGGCCCCCCTGGGCGGCTCCGGCGACTGTGGTGGCGAGGCCGGCGACCGCCGGCGGAGACGGGTGACGGTGCGCGTAAAGATCTCTGCGGCTCGCTCTAGGTCGGCCCTGTTTGTGGGGCGGCCGAAGGAAAAGCGCACCGAACTGCGGGCCAGGGCCGCGGAACGACCCAGCACGCGGAGGACGTAGGAAGGCTCGTCAGTCAGGCTGGTGCAGGCGGCGCCGCTCGCCACCGCAAGTTCCGCCAGCCCCGCGTGCAGGCTCTCGCCCTCCACGCCCTCGACGCTGATATTCAGGATGTGGCCAGCCGTGTGGTCCGGGTCGCCATTGAGAAGCACGCCCGGAACTGCCCGTAGCCGGGACCAGAGGTGGTCCCGAAGCCCCGTGAGGTGGCTTCGGTCCGTGACGCGGCGCTCCACGGCGATGCGGCAGGCCTCACCCAGGCCAATAATCTGATGCGTCGCCAGTGTTCCCGGCCGCAGTCCCCGCTCCTGGCCACCGCCAAACATGAGGGGCTCCACCCGCCGGACCCGATCCCGGTCGATAAACAGGGCCCCGATGCCCTTGGGCCCGTAGAGCTTGTGACCGGAGAGGGACAGCAGGTCGACGTGCAGGGCCCGGACGTCGAGCGGCAAGTGCGCGGCGCTCTGTGCCGCGTCCACGTGCAGGAGAACGCCACGCTCCCGGCACACGCTGCCGATGGCACCGACGTCCTGGATCGTGCCGGTCTCGTTGTTCACGTGCATGAGGGAGACGAGGACCGTCTCGGGCTCCAGCGCGGCCAAAACAGCGGCCGGACAGACGCGTCCATCAGCACCCGGCTTGAGCCAGGTCACTCGCCAGCCCTGGCGCGCCAGATACCGGACACTCTCGATGACCGCCTTGTGTTCGGTTAAGGCCGTAACGAGATGACGGCCCTGCGCCTCGCGAAACCGCGCCGCGCCGATAATGGCGAGGTTATCGGCCTCGGTAGCGCCGGAGGTGAAGATGACTTCGTCCGGGTCGGCACGGATAAGGCCAGCCACCTGGGCGCGGGCCAGCTCGACCACGGCCGCGGCCTGGCGGCCCGCCGCGTGGGTCCCCGCCGACGGGTTCGCCACCAGCTCAGGCAAGCGCAGGGCGGCCGTCATCGCCGCCACAACCTCCGGCGCGACCGGCGTGCTTGCCGCATAGTCCAGGTAGAGGGGCAGGCTCATGCGTGGTTGGGCCGGCGCTCAGTCACGCTTCGGGTTGTCGCCAGACCCTGGGGCCAGGCTACTGAGGATGCCCCGCAGGATGTTCAGCTCGTTTTCGTCCAGTCGCGTGCGATTGAAGAGCCGCCGCAAACGGCGCATCAGATGCCGCGGGTTGGTGGGATTGAGGAAGCCACTGGCGAGGAGCACCCGCTCGAAGTGCTGGTAGAGCAGCTCCAGCTGCGCAGGGCCGGCCAGCGGCGACTCCGGGGGTGGCACCTCCCGGGCCAGCACCTGCTGTTGCCGCAACTCGTAGGCGATGATCTGGACGGCCTGCGACAGGTTGAGGGAACTGTAGTCGGGGTTGGCGGGGATGTAGACAATCGCGTTGCACAGGTCCAGCTGCTCGTTAGCGAGTCCGGAACGCTCGGGACCAAAGACAATCGCCGCGGGCCGGCTCAGGGCCTGCCCCATGATCTCGTTGGCACATTCCCGCGGATTCATTTCCGGACAGCCTATGCGTCGATGCCGCGCAGTCGTCGCCAACACCAGCCCGCAGCCGTCGAGGGCCTCCTCCAGGGTGGGCACGACGCGCGCCTCGTGCAGGACGTCCTGGGCTCCGGAGGCCAGGGCCCGGGAATCCGCACAGAGCCACTCCGCCACCGGATTGACCAGAACAAGATCCCGGAAACCCATGGTCTTCATGGCACGGGCAACCGACCCGATGTTGCCCGGGTGGGTGGTCTCAAAAAGGACGAAACGGATTGGCTGGACTGCGGTCATGTGCTTCTCACGATGTGCCTAGTATGCCGGCCGGTGGCGGCTCCCGTGGCGCTCTGTACAATGACGCCCCCATGCAACCACTCCTTAACACTGCCGTCCAGGCCGCGCGCCGCGCCGGGGACATCGCCGTCCGCGCCCTGTCGCGCCTCGATCAGCTGGAGATCCGCGCCAAGGCCCGCAATGACTATGTCACCCAGGTGGACCAGGCCGCCGAACAGGCCATCCTGGAAAGTATCCGCAAGCGGTATCCGGACCATGCGTTCCTGGCCGAAGAGTCCGGTCGTTCGGGCGACAATGAGTTCACCTGGATCGTCGACCCGCTGGATGGCACCACCAATTTCCTGCACGGCTTTCCCACCTTCTCTGTCTCCATTGCCCTGCGCCGGAAAGACACGCTGGAAGTCGCTGTCGTCTACGACCCCTGCCGTCAGGAATTGTTCACCGCCATGCGGGGCCGTGGGGCCCAGCTCGACGGCAAGCGCATCCGGGTCAGCGAGCGGACGGAGCTGGAAGGCACGCTGATCGGCACAGGCTTCCCCTTTCGGAGCAACACGCGCTGGATGAAGCCCTACCTGAAGATGCTGGGCAGCCTGATGGAGACCACCGCCGGGGTCCGCCGTCCCGGGTCCGCTGCCCTTGACCTCTCTTACGTTGCCGCCGGCCGCCTCGATGGCTTCTTTGAGTTCGGCCTGGAAATCTGGGACACCGCCGCCGGGACCCTCATGATCCAGGAAGCCGGAGGCCTGGTGACCAACCTTACCGGCACCGGCTCACACCTGGAAAGCGGCGACGTGCTGGCGGGTAACCCGAAGGTCCACGACGCGCTCCGCGAGCTGCTCACGCCCCACCTGAACGGCGCCCCGTAGGAGCGCCTTCAGGCGCGATTCCCCGACAATCGAATCGCGCCTAAAGGCGCTCCCACGTCAGGAGGCGCTCCCACGTCAGGGGGCGCTCCCACGTCAGGGCTCTGAATCGAGGGCTGTCTTGTCTTTGGCCGGCGGCATCAGGTCCACCGGGGCGGCCTTGAGTGCCAGGGCCAGCGCACTCGCGACAAAGATCGACGAGTAGGTCCCGATCAGGATGCCGATGATCAGCGCCGTGGAGAACCCGCGGAGCGTTTCGCCGCCGAAAATCAGCATGGCAACTACGACCAGCGAGGTGGTGAAGCTGGTCATGAGCGTGCGACTGAGCGTCTCGTTGACGGACAGGTTCATGATGTCCTGGGGAGTCCCCCGGCGAATCTTCTTGAAGTTTTCCCGAATCCGGTCAAATACCACGATGGTGTCATTCACGGAATAGCCGACGATCGCCAGCATCGCCGCCAGGACAGACAGATCGAAGGTCAGCCCCAGGAGAGCGAAAACCCCGAGAGTAATGATGGGATCGTGAAGGGTGGCAACGATGGCCCCGAGGGCAAACTTCCACTGGAACCGCACGATGATGTAGGCCAGGATCATCAGCAGGGCAAAGAGCATGGCAAGGGCTCCCTGCTCGGTGAGTTCCTCCCCCACCTGCGGCCCGACAAACTCCGTGCGCCGCAGTTCGGCAGTGGCATCTCCTGCCTTGAGCACCGCGAGAATCTGGGCGCCAATAGCGTCGCCGGCCAGACCCTCCCGGGGCAATATCCGGATCAGGACGTCGCTGGAGGTCCCGAAATTCTGCACCTGGGCCTCTGCAAAGCCGTTAGCCACGAGCCGCTCGCGGATATCCGCAAGATCAGCCGGCCCCTGGTAGCCCATCTCCAGCAGGACGCCGCCGGTGAAATCGATGCCGAAGTTGAGGCCACGCACGCCGGGAATCAGCAGGATCAGCGACCCCACCATCAGCACGGCAGACAGCAGAAAGGCGCCCTTGCGCCTGCCGAGGAAATCGATACTCGTCTTCTTGCTGAAAAATTCCACTGTGCTTCCTGTATCTCTTGCCGTATCTCTGCCCGTATCGCTGGCCGTATCTCTGGCCGTATCGCTGGCCGTCAGACTGAGAGCCGCTCAACTTTCCGGTTGCCGTAGATCACGTTGACCAGGGCCCGCGTTACCGTCAGCGCCGTAAACATCGACGTCAGAATCCCGAGGCACAGGACCACCGCAAAGCCCTTGACCGGGCCGCTACCAAACAGGAACAGCACGATGCCGGCGATCAGCGTGGTGAGATTGGAATCGGCGATGGTCGCAAAGGCCTTGTCGTAACCCGCATGAATGGCGGCCTGGGGCGACATGCCGTTGCGGAGTTCCTCACGGATGCGCTCGTTGATCAGCACGTTGGCATCTACGGCCATACCGATGGTGAGAACGATGCCGGCAATCCCCGGCAAGGTCAGCGCTGCCTGGATCATGGACAGCAGAGCCATGATCAGGATGACATTGACAAGGAGGCCGACGTTGGTCACGAGGCCAAACATCTTGTAGTAGAACAGCATGAAGACGGCCACGAGACCGAAGCCGATGAGGAATGCACCGACACCACGGTCGATGTTCTCCTGCCCGAGGCTGGGTCCAACCGTCCGCTCTTCGACCTTGTAGATGGGAGCCGCCAGTGCCCCCGCCCGGAGCAGCAAGGCGAGATCCCGCGCCTCCAGACTGTCGAGACCCGAGATCTGGAAGCTGCTGCTGAAGACCCCGTTGATCGTGGCAATGTTGATGACTTCGCGGGTTTCCCGGGGAACCTCGATCATCTTGCCGTTGCGCTCGACGGTCTCGCGCTTCTGCTCAACAAAGACGACGGCCATGGGCTTCTTCAGATTGGCTTTGGTCGTATCCAGCATGTTGCGGGCGCCCTTCGTGTCGAGGCGCACGAATACGGCGGGCTGTCCCTCCGCGAAACCCTGACTCGCATCAACCAGCTGATCTCCCGTGACGATAGTCCGGCGCTTCAGCAATACGGGGGAGCCATCGCGGGACTTGAACAGTTCGCAACCCAGCGGGGCACGCCGCGTCTGCTCCGCCTCCAGGGCATTTTCCTCAGCACAGACGAGCCGGAACTCGAGAGTTGCCGTGGCGCCCAGCACCCGCTCTGCCTGAGCCGGATCCTGCACCCCGGGCAGCTGGACCACGATGCGGTCCAGTCCCTGGCGCTGGACGATCGGCTCTGCCACACCAAGTTCATTCACCCGATTGCGCAAGGTGGTGGTGTTCTGCTGGATGGCGAAATCCTGACGGTCCCGAATCTGCGTCGGCGTCATTCGCGCCACCAGCAGAACGCCATCAGCGGTGTTGCGCCGATCAAAGGACAGGTCGCGATCGATCTCTCGCAGGAGTTCCTCGGCCCGGTCGGCATCGGCCACGTCGGGCAGGCGGATCTGCACTTCCTGGCCGACCACCGCGATACTCCGCCGGATACGATTGTCCCGCAGGACCTTGGTGAAGTCGGTGGCATAGGTATCGAGACGCTGCTTGATCGCAGCCGACATATCCACCTCAAAGAGGAAATGCACCCCACCCCGCAGGTCGAGCCCGAGAGGGACGGGCCGGAGGCCCAGGGCGCGCAGCCACGCGGGCGTCCTCGGCGTCAGGGTCATGGCGACCACATAGCCCTTGCCCAACGCAGCGCGCAGGGCGTCAGCCGCCTGCAACTGGCTATCCACACTGGGAAACCGGGCCATGACGCGGCCCTTCTCGGTGTACAGCGCGGTCTGGGCCACCTTGCCGGAGTCGAGCACCTCCCTGACCCGCTCCAGACCGCTGGCCTCAAGCAACTGGCCATTGGCCAGGCTGACCTGCACGGCCGGCGAGTCGCCAAAGAGATTCGGCAATGAAACGACGATCGCCGCCAGAAGGACGACGACAACGATGGCGTTTTTCCAGAGCGGGAAGCGATTCATGGGAGCAACCAGGGCATTTGGTCCAGGGACATTCGGCGGGCTTTCGGCCCGCCCAATCTGGCGATTTTCATTCAGGCGTTCTTCAGGGTGCCCTTCGGCATGACGGCACCAATCGTCTGCCGCTGAACCTTGATCTGGACGCCGTCGGCAATCTCAACGTGGACAAAGGACTCACCGACCTCGGTAACCTTGCCCAGTACGCCGCCGGCAGTGACCACCTCGTCTCCGGTCACGAGCTTTGAGATCAGGTCTTTGTGCTCCTTCTGGCGCTTTTGCTGCGGCCGGATGAGCAGGAAATAGAACACGACAAAGATGATGACCAGCGGCAGCATGCTGAGCCACGGGTCGGAGGCAGGGGCTGCGCCCTGGGCCCAGGCGTCTTGAATGAAGAAGCTCATTATTCGTGTGCGTCCGGGAAAAATTGGCGCGCCATTATGGCACAGAAGCCCCGGATTGCTGGCGGGCGAGGAAGGCCCGGGCGAAGGCCTGCAGGTCGCCCCGCTCGACGCTCTGGCGTAGTGCTGCCATCAGCTGCACATAGAAGTACAGGTTGTGGACGGTGTTCAGGTGGGATCCCAGCATTTCCCGGCACTGGTCCAGGTGGCGAAGGTAGGCCCGGCTGTAGTGCTGGCAGGTGTAGCAGCCGCAGCCCTCTTCAATGGGCCGGGGATCATCCCGGTAACAGGCATTGCGGATCCGGACCAGGCCGTCGGCCACGAATAGCGTCCCGTTGCGGGCATTACGGGTGGGCATGACGCAGTCGAACATGTCGACGCCCCGCAGGACCGCCTGGACGATGTCGGAGGGCGTACCCACCCCCATCAGGTACCGGGGCTTGTCCGCCGGAATCTGCGGCAGGGTGTGCTCGAGAATCCGGAGCCGGTCGCTCTCCGGCTCGCCCACCGACAGGCCGCCAAGCGCCAGGCCGTCAAAGCCGATCCCCAGGAGCCCGGCGAGGGACTCGCTACGCAGGCTCTCGTGCATGCCGCCCTGAACAATGCCGAAGATGGCAGAGCCCAGCCCGGGAGCAGGCCCCGCATCGAACGCGGCGCGGCTGCGGAGCGCCCACCGCAGGGAGAGCTCCATCGACTGGCGGGCCTCGGCCTCCGTAGCGGGGTAGTCGGTGCACTCGTCAAAGATCATCTGGATATCGCTGCCGAGCTGCGCCTGCACCTCCATCGCGCGTTCCGGCGACAGGAACACCAGACTGCCGTCGGTGGGTGCCCGGAATTCCACGCCGGCCTCGCTGACCGTGTTGCGAGTGTCAAGACTCCACACCTGGAACCCGCCCGAGTCCGTGAGGATCGGCCGCTGCCAGTGCATAAAGCCGTGCAAGCCTCCGAGCGACTGAACGATCTCGCCACCAGGCCTGAGCATCAGGTGAAACGTGTTGCCCAGAATGATCTCGGCCCCCAGTAACTCGAGGGACTCCGGGGTCATGGCCTTCACCGTGCCGTAGGTGCCGACCGGCATGAACACCGGCGTCTCCACGGTGCCGTGGGCCAGCGTCAGCCGTCCGCGACGGGCCGCGCCGTCGGTGGCGAAAACCTGGAACTTCATGAGTCACCTGTAGGAGCGCCTTCAGGCGCGATTGGTAGCGGTGTCGCGCCTGAAGGCGCTCCTACAGGCGCTCGCTCCAGAAACATCGCATCACCGTAGCTGAAGAAACGGTACCGGCTGGCGACTGCCTGCCGATAGGCGGCGAGCACGCGCTCCGTGCCACCGAAGGCGCAGACCAGCATGAGCAGGGAAGACTCCGGCAAGTGAAAGTTGGTGACCATCGCATCCACGATCCGAAAGACGTAGCCGGGCCGGATGAAGAGGCTCGTCTCGCCCCGCAACGGACGCAATTGGCCCGACTCCCCGGCTGCCTCGAGCGCCCGCATTGCTGTAGTTCCCACCGCAATAACGCGGCCACCACGTTTGCGACAGTCGTCCACCGCTGCGCACAACTCCGCAGTGACCTCGAGGCGCTCGGCGTGCAGACGTCCGGTCTTCAACTGGTGCGGACGAAGGGGCGCAAAGGTGCCCGCACCCACATGCAGTGTCAACGTCCGAATCTCCACGCCCCGGGCCGAGACGGCGGCGAGCAGGGGTTCGTCAAAGTGCAGGCCGGCGGTCGGCGCGGCGACGGAGCCCCGCTCCCGGGCAAAGACCGTCTGGTAGCGCTGCCGGTCGCCCGGCCCATCATCCCGGCGGATGTAGGGCGGGAGCGGCACGTGACCCCACTGCTCCAGGATGGGCACGATCGGTCGGGCGAACCGGAGGAGGAAGAACTCGTCCTGCCGCCCCAGCACCTCGGCGGTCACGTCCGGGCCGAAAGACAGTTTTGACCCGGCCTTGGGCGCATGACTCGAACGCAGCTGCACAAGTGCTTCCGTTTCCCCGACAACGCGTTCGAGCAACAGCTCGACCTTGCCGCCAGACGCCTTCTGGCCGAACAGCCGCGCCGGGAGCACCCGGGTGTCATTGGCGATCAGTAAATCGCCGGGTTGCAGCAGTCCTGGCAGGTCCGTGAAGCGCAGATCCCGGGCCAGCAGTCCGGCGAACTGCGGCGCCACGTGCAGAAGACGGCTGGCCGAGCGTTCCGGCAGGGGCTGCTGGGCAATCAGCTCGGGGGGTAGATCGAAATGAAAATCAGCCGGAGTCATGGCCGGCGCATCCTAGAGCAGAATGGCCTCGTGTACACTGCCAATTCGCGCCGGTGTGGCGGAATTGGTAGACGCACGGGACTCAAAATCCCGCGACCGCGAGGTTGTGTCAGTTCGAGTCTGACCACCGGCACCACGACCCGTCGATGGACTGGTCCAGAGGGAACAGGAAGTTCAAACACCCCCTGTGCTGAGTCTGCCCGCCCAAGACCCCGGCCGCCACGGCCGTCGGGCTGGCCAGCTTCCCGTACAACACCACCGCTGCCGCAGAGGCGTGCTGGGCCGGCATCAGGATGATCGCCGCTGAGAGGGCCTATCACGCTGCGGAGCCTGCCGGCCACCCCACGACGAGAGCCTGACAGGCCCGTTTTACCAAAAGTGCATTTGCGGCAGGTGATTCTCTGTGACACACTGAAACCACAGGTGACACATCAAGGGACCGCCATGAAAAGCCTCAGCATCCGGGAAGTTCGCAAGGAACTGGCGCAGATCGATGACCTGGTGTCGCGTGAGGGTGAGGTGGTAATCACGCGCCGCGGCAAGCCAATTGCGCGCCTGCTCCCAATGCGCAGCGAGCAGCAGATGCCCTCGCACAGTGATCTGCGCGCCAGCATGCCGCGCCTGAAGAAGGGCAGTGAAAGACAGATTCGCGCCGAGCGGGACGAGCGGTGATCGGTCCCTATCTCGACACCAGTGCACTGGCCAAGTGGTACCTCAACGAACCCTTCTCCGAGCAGTTCGAAGCATTTATTCAGACGCAGCCCACTGCGGCGATCAGCCGCCTGACGGTCGTCGAGTTTCGCTGCCTCCTTGCGAGGCGGCGACGGGCTCGTGAGATCACGAAGGCCATCGAATCGCGGGTGTACGCCTCGTTCGAGAACGATGTTGGGGCCGGATTCCTGCAGGTTTATCCCGTCGCGGATGCGAATCTGAGCGCAGCGCTGGGGCTGATCACCCGACTCGCCCGGTACCCGTTGCGAACCCTCGATGCCTTGCATCTGGCCATAGCCCAGAGCATCAATTGCCGACGGCTTGCCACTGCGGACAAGACGATGGCTGGTGCGGGCAAAGCGGCCGGTCTGGAGGTTGCGCGTTTCTTTTAGCCAGGCCGGGCTCCTCGACGACCACAGGGGCACAGACCCCGTAGGTGCGCTGATCAGATCCGGGCCGCCGTCTCGGACGCCTGCCTGATGGCCCGCTTCGCATCGAGCTCGGTCGCCACGTCAGCGCCGCCAATCAGGTGAGTCGTCAGGCCCGCGGCCTGCAGCGGCTCCAGCAGTTCCCGCAGCGGCTCCTGCCCGGTGCACAGAACAATGTGGTCCACCTCGAGCAACTGCGGCACGCCATCGATGGAAATCTGCAAACCCCGGTCATCAATTCCCTCGTAGGTCACACCGGCCAGCATCTGCACGCGCTTCATCTTCAGCGCCGCCCGGTGGATCCAGCCGGTGGTCTTGCCCAGACCCGCGCCCGGCTTACCCGCCTTGCGCTGGAGCAGGTAAACCTGCCGCGCCGGTGGCGAGGCCTCGGGGCTCACGCCAGCGACCCCGCCCCGGGCAATGGCAGGGTCCTGCACGCCCCACTCCCGCAGCCAGGCCTGCAAATCAAGGGCCGGGGAATGGCCGTCGTCCACCAGGAATTCGGCCACGTCGAACCCGATGCCGCCCGCGCCCACCACGGCGACGCGCTTCCCGACGGGCTTGTTGCGCAGGAGTACATCCACGTAGGTCAGCACCTTCGGGTGGTCCTGGCCTGGAATTCGTGGGCTGCGCGGCGCGACGCCCGTGGCCAGGACGATCTCGTCGGAACCGGACTTCACCAACTGGTCTGCCGTGACGCGCGTGTTCAGGTGTAACTGAACCCCGAGGCTGGACAGTCGCTCGCGAAAGTAGCGCAGTGTTTCGTGGAATTCCTCCTTGCCCGGAATCCGCTTCGCCATGTTGAACTGACCACCGATTTCAGCGGCGGACTCGAAGAGCTGCACCGCATGCCCCCGTTCGGCGAGCACGGTGGCGGCGGCGAGGCCGGCCGGGCCGGCGCCAACGACGGCAATGCGTTTTTTCACCACGGCCGGGAGGTAATTCAGCTCCGTCTCGTGGCACGCGCGGGGATTCACCAGGCAGGACGCCACCTCGTTCTCGAAGGCGTGGTCCAGGCAGGCCTGGTTGCAGGCAATGCAGGTATTGATCTCAGCCGCGCGACCTGCGGCCGCCTTGTTCACGAACTCCGGGTCGGCCAGCAGCGGTCGCGCCATGGAGACCATGTCCGCATCGCCATTCGCCAGGATCTGCTCGGCCACGTCCGGCGCATTGATCCGGTTGGTTGCGCACAGGGGGATGCCGACTTCTCCCTTCAGCTTCCGCGTGACCCAGGCGAACGCCGCGCGCGGCACCGACGTGGCGATGGTCGGCACGCGGGCCTCGTGCCAGCCAATGCCGGTGTTGATGATCGTGGCCCCTGCCCGCTCGATGGCTTTCGCCAGCAGCACCACCTCGTCCCAGGTCTGGCCGTCCGGAATCAGGTCGAGCATCGAGAGGCGGTAAATGATGATGAAGTCGTGCCCGACCGCCTCCCGGGTCCGGGTTACGATCTCCACCGGCAACTGCATGCGCTTGGCAAAGCTGCCGCCCCACTTGTCCGTGCGCTGGTTGGTGTGCGTCACGAGAAACTGGTTGATCAGGTACCCCTCGGAGCCCATCACCTCCACGCCGTCGTAGCCGGCCTCGCGGGCCAGCGCGGCGCAACGGACGAAGGCGCGGATTTGCCGCTCGACACCTGCTGTCGACAGGGCCCGCGGCTTGAACGGCGTGATGGGCGACTGGATGTGGGACGCGCCAACCGTAAGCGGGTGATAACCGTAGCGGCCGGCGTGGAGGATCTGCAGGGCAATCTTGCCACCCGCCCCG
>Ga0163150_10003780_pt1 | contig 20921 bp, 18 predicted proteins | sample OliLakLV19P2IB_FD_148628 | JGI IMG/M metagenome (GOLD analysis project Ga0163150, IMG submission 148628) | Freshwater microbial mat bacterial communities from Lake Vanda, McMurdo Dry Valleys, Antarctica - Oligotrophic Lake LV.19.P2.IB | ecosystem: Environmental > Aquatic > Freshwater > Lake >...
CCCCTGACCCAGCTGTCCCCCCGCCCTCCCGCTGCGCCTCAGCCAACTTGGATTCCAACCGGTCTCGTTCGGCGATCAATTGCTCCGCCTTGCGCAGCAGGTGCTCCGGTTGGGCGCGCAGCGCCTCACCTACCTTGGCCAGCCGCGCTTCCACCTCGCCCACCATCTCGTAGGCAATCGCCCCGGTCACCGCCTCGATCCGTCGCACGCCGGCAGCGACGCCGCCCTGGGTGCTGAAGCGGAACAGCCCCATCGCCCCGGTGGTGGCCACGTGGGTGCCGCCGCAGAGCTCAATCGAGGACCCCATCTGCACCACCCGAACCACATCGCCGTATTTCTCCGAGAAGAACGCCATGGCGCCGAGTGCAAGCGCGTCCGGGTAAGGCATCTCCCGTGTTTCGACGGGGAAGTTTTCCCAGATATGCTCATTCGCGTCGCGCTCAATCCGCTCCAGCATTGTCGGCTCGATCGGACCATGGTGCGAAAAGTCGAACCGCAGCCGCCCCGGCTCCACCAGCGAACCCTGCTGCCGCACATGCATTCCGAGGTGACGGCGCAGCGCCGCGTGCACCAGGTGGGTGGCGGAGTGATTGCGTTCGATGTCTCGGCGGCGGGCCGCGTCCACCATCGCGGAGACGGGCGTCGGTTCAAACGCGTCGGTAAACACACCACTCACCGCCGTGCCGCGCTCGTCCTTGCGCACCTGATCTACGGTCAGCACCCAGCCGGCACCACTGACCAGTCCGGTATCGCTGATCTGGCCACCCGATTCCACATAGAATGGATTGTGGCGCAGCACCAGTTCCACCCGATCATCCTCCTGGCGCCACGCCAGGATCTCGGTGTCATTGGCCACCGTGTCGTACCCCGAGAACCGCTGCTTGCCTCGCTTCACGATCGTCCAGCGCGGTTTGCGAGTCTTGACCACCGCTCCCGCACCGGCGCCCTTGCCGCCACGGGCCTTGCGGCTTCGGTTCCGCTGGCTGTCCAGCGCACTGTCAAAGCCGGCTTGGTCCACCGCCACGCCGCGCTCGCCGGCAATGAGCTGGGTCAGGTCGATCGGGAATCCGAAGGTGTCGTACAGCTTGAAGGCTTCCTCACCAGGAATCGTCTCAACGCCACTGGCAAAGAGCTCATCGAGCCGCTTGAGTCCGCCCTCGATCGTCTCGAAGAATCGGCGCTCCTCCGTCTCGGTCAGGTCCAGGATGTACTTCCGCTTGGCCGCCACCTCGGGGTACGCCGCCGCCATCGCATCGAGCACCAGGCCAGTCAACGGCGCCAGCGTCGGCTCGCGCCGCCCCAGCAGCCAGGCGTGCCGCACTGCGCGGCGCAGGATCCGGCGCAGCACATAGCCACGGCCATCATTTCCGGGGTAGACACCGTCGGCCAGGAGGAACACGACCGCGCGCGCATGGTCGGCCAGGACGCGGTACGACGCCCCTTCCCCTTCCATCCCGCCCGGATAGGGGCGGCCCACCAGCTCCGCGACCTTCTCGAGCAGCGGCATGAACAGGTCGGTATGGAAGTTGTCATCCTTGCCCTGCAGCACCGCGGCAATCCGCTCCAGCCCGGCGCCGGTATCCACCGAGGGCTTGGGCAGCGGGGTCAGCGTCCCATCGGCGGACCGATCAAACTGCATGAAGACCAGGTTCCAGATCTCCAGGAACCTGCCGGCTTCGGCCAGCTCCTCGAACTCTGCCTGACTGAACTCGCCAGGTGGATCCCCCGCCTTCCACTCCAGGTCCACGAAGATCTCGGAGCACGGTCCGCAGGGACCGGTGTCGCCCATCTGCCAGAAGTTGTCCTTGTCGCCCAGGCCGTAGATGCGGCTGTCCGGGAGACCGGTGGCCGCCTTCCAGAGCTGGCGTGCCTCCTCGTCGGTGTGGTGCACCGTAACCCGGAGCCGTTCCGGCTCCAGCCCCAAATACTCCTTGGAGGTGACAAATTCCCAGGCGTAGGCAATCGCGTCCTTCTTGAAGTAATCGCCGAAGGAGAAATTGCCGAGCATTTCGAAGAAGGTGTGATGGCGGCGGGTCAGCCCGACCTGTTCCAGGTCGTTGTGCTTGCCGCCGGCCCGGACGCACTTCTGGCAGGTGACCGCCCGGGCGTAATCCCGGTGTTCCTGGCCCAGAAAGGTCCGCTTGAACTGGACCATGCCGGCATTGGTAAAGAGGAGGGTCGGGTCGTCGGCGGGCACCAGAGGCGACGAAGGCACCTCGCGGTGCCCACGGCTGCCAAAGTAGTCGAGGAAGAGTCGACGAAGCGTATCTGCATGCATGGCCTGAATATAGGTCACGAACCGGGGGGGGCATAGGGGGCGTTTGAAGGCACGGGACCCCGATCAAATTTCCGGCGTCAGGGCGCACGATTCTTGCGGAAGAAACGGCGCCATGGGACTCTCTCCCGAGTTCATCGCCCTGCAGGAATCACTGGTTGGCCGCTACTCCTTGGAGCGCGAGCTCGGTCGCGGCGGCATGGGCACGGTCTACCTCGCACGCGACGTTCGGCTCGACCGGCCGGTGGCAATCAAATTCCTCTGCTCCGACCTCGCCGCCGACCCTGAGGCCCGCTCCCGCTTTCTGCACGAGGCCCGGACCGCCGCCCGTCTGGCCCACCCCCATATCGTCCCGATCTACGCCGTCGAGTCCGACGGGCCGCGCCCTTTCCTGGTGATGGCCCTGGTGGATGGCGAGACCCTCGGAGCCCGACTGCGCCGGCGTGGGGCCCTCCCTCCGGACGAAGGAGAACGACTGCTGCGGGAGCTCGCCTGGGCGCTCGGCTACGCCCACGCGCAGGGCGTGATCCACCGCGACATAACCCTCGAAAACGTTCTGATCGAGCGCCAAAGCGGGCGGGTCCTGCTGGGCGACTTCGGCCTCGCCACCGCAAGCGGAGCGATCGAGTCGCGGCCGCGCTTCGGCACCCCCGGATATCTCGCACCAGAAGTGATTCGCGGCGAGTCTGCGACGCCCGCGAGCGACCTCTACGCACTCGGCGTGGTCACCTGGCACGCGCTCGCGGGGCGGGCGCCATTCGAGGCTGACACTCCCGCTGCCCTCCTCGCCAAGCACCTGGTGCAACCCCCGCTGCCGCTCGCCCCCCAGGCGCGCGGGGTCTCCCGCCGCGTGGTGGCTGCCGTGGAGCAGTGCCTGGCCAAGGACCCCGACGCGCGGCCAGCCGGGGCCGAGGCCCTTCTGGCGCTGCTGGAGCGGGCACCCGAGCCGGTGGCCATCGCGCCGGCGCTCCGCCACTGGTTTACCCGGTGGGAGCGCTTTCGTCCGATCTACTCCCTGGCGACGCCGATCCTGGCCGTGCAGACCTGGCTGCTGGTGTGGGGCTCCCAGAATTTCGAGTCGGAGTCCATGCTCGTCGCTGCCGCGATCTCCTCAGTCCTTACGGTCACCGCGATCCCGATCCTCGGGCATCTCGGCTTTGAAGCCTGGGCGTTGCGCGCATTGCACCGGGTCGGCTTCGGCATCGCCGACATCCGTGCCGCATATCCGCTCTGGCGCGACGCCCTCGAGCGGGACCGTCGCAAGGAAGGGCTCCCGCCGCTCCCGGGCCGCGTGGTGCTGGATCTCACCGTCATCGGCGCCGTGGTGCTCGCGGTGGTCTTTGTTTTCATCTACCCGAACGTGGATAACTGGTACACATGGGGACCCGAGGCCGCCTATGTGAAGAACACGATCCTCGCCATGTCCAGTTCACTCTATCTTGCCACGTTGACGGGTATCGGGATCGGCTTCGCATCGCCCGGTTTCCGGATCGCCCCGGGAGGCCGCTTCCGCCGGCGGGTGGAGCGCTTCTGGCAGTCGCGGTTCGCCGCAGCGGTCACCACCCTGGCCTCGCTCGGCCAGCAACACCGTCTTCCTGCCGCCTCGACACTCCATCGCAACACCGAATTGGTGCTGGGGCTGGCCGTGGACGATCTCTGGCACGCCATTCCCGCCACGCTACGGGAGGGACTCGGCGACGTCCCTGCGCTGGCGCACACCCTGCAGGGGAGCGCTGTCGAGCTGCGCGACATCGCCGACCGTCTGCGCGAGAGCGAGCGCGACACCGGTCACGACGAAGCGGAACAGCAGCGTGTGGTCGCCGCACGGCAAGCCGTGGAGCACCGTCACCGCGAGGCGGTCGCCACGCTCGAGCGCCTCCGTCTCCAATTGCTCCGCCTCGTGGCCGTAAAGGAACAGAGCCATGAGCTGACCGCCTACCTCGCCGAGGCGCGCGAGCTGGAACAGTCGCTGCTGACGGACCTGTCCGCGCACAACGAGGTCCGGGTCCTCCTTGGACGTCCAGCTCGGCGGGTGGATGCGACACCCACACCGACGCCGAAGGCCGCGTGAGTCCGCCCACGGAAGACACCGTTGCCTTCGAGCGACTCCAGGAGACGCTCGCCGGGACCTGGTCCATCGAGCGCGAGTTGGGCCGCGGCGGGATGGGGACGGTGTACCTGGCACGCGACGTGGCACTCGGCCGCCCGGTGGCGCTCAAGGTCCTGCACCCTGTCCTGGCTGCCGACCCCGAGCAGCGCGAGCGCTTCCTGCGCGAGGCCCGGACAGGCGCTCGGCTGTCACATCCGCACATCGTGCCGATCTATGCCGTCGAAGCACAGGACGACCTGGTCTATTTTGTGATGGGGCTGGTCGACGGCGAGAGTGTCGGCGACAGAGTCCGTCGCGAGGGTCCTCTCACCAGTGCTGATGCCGAGCGGATCCTGCGCGAAGTGGCCTGGGCACTCTCGTATGCGCATGCGATGGGCATCGTGCATCGCGACGTCACCATTGAGAATATTCTGCAGGAGCGGCAGACCGGCCGCGTCATGCTGGTGGATTTCGGCATCGCGGCGCCAGTCAATCACGACAGGGCCGAGCCGCTGCTCGGCACCCCCGCGTACATCGCCCCCGAGGTGATCCAGGGCGCCGCCGCCTCGCCAGCGAGCGACCTCTACGCCCTCGGCGTCACCGGCTGGACGCTGCTGTCGGGGCGAACACCATTCCTGGCGGACGACACCCCGGCACTCCTCCTCAAGCATCTAACTGAACCGGTGCCACCGCTGCTCCGGGCCGCGCCGGGAACGTCGTCGCGGCTGGCGCGGGCAATCGAGGCGGCGATGGCCAAGGACCCTGCCACGCGGCCTGATGGGGCCGAGGCATGGCTCGGAATGCTGGGGGGCGATGGCGAGACCGTGGCACTCGCCGAGCCGCTGCGCCGGTGGCTCGCGCGCTGGGAGATGGTGCGCCCATTCTACGCGCTGGGCATGAGCGTGACGGCCATGCTGAGCGTAGGAAGCCTGGAGTTGTTCCGGACTCGATTCGGGCAGTTTCCCGACCTGGGGTTCGTGCTGGCAGCCATGCTTCCCGTCGCGGCCGCTGTGGCGGTTGTCCACCTCGGCATCGAGCTGACCACCCTGCGCCGGCTGGCACGCGACGGATTCCGCCACGGCGACCTCGTGCAGGCGCTGAATCGAGCCCGCCAGGCGGCGTCCCGTGCCGGCCCGAAGCAGGCCACTTTGCTCGGACGAGTGGTCAACGACCTCGCCTGGCTTTCCGGGTTGACGTACCTCCTCATCGAAATGTTCGTGAGCGTATTCCTCGCGGACTTCAGCCGCGACGGCTGGTATCACCGCATGCTGCAAGTCCAGTTCTTCTCGACGGTCATGCAGTACGCCTATGTCTTCTTCTGGTCAGGTCTCGGTCTCAACTTCCTCGTGCCATCGTTTCACTTCAAGGCCGACGGCTGGTGGGCCCGCCTGCGGGATGGCTTCTGGGCCTCGAGGCTGGGGGCGGGAATGCTGCGCCTCGCGTCCATCGGGCTGGGCACGTCCGAGGAGACGGTGCATACGCTCCACCGCCCCACCGAACTGGTGCTCGACCTGGCCATCGAAGAGATGTGGCAGGCGCTGCCACCGAGCACACGCCAGGATACGGCCGACCTGCCGAGAGTCGCACGCGCTTTGAGCGATCGAATCGCGGAGACACGAGAACTCCGCGCCTCTCTCCATCGGACGCGGGTGCCCCGATCGGCCGAAGCTGACGCACTTGAGACTCGACTCGCCACCCGCCAGGAGCGATCGCTGATTGCGCTGGAGCGACTCCGCATCGCTCTCGGGAAAGTTGGTGCAGCCGCCGCCATGAGTGGAGAACTCACGGCCAAGCTTCATGACGCGCGCGCGCTGGAACATGAGTTGTTGATGGAGCTCGGCGCCCATGCCGACGTCAAGCGACTCCTTCGGAAGCGCTGGGCGCCGACCACGCTGACGCCACGAGAGACACCAGCTTAGCCAGGCCAGGAGAACCTGCCCCCCCTGGGGCTCCCACGACCTGTCCGCCTTGTCTGCCCTTCCCTACCCCAGCACTTCCTCAACGACGGCACGCGCCTGATACCCTGAGAACCCGCGCCGCGCCAGGTACGCCAGCACTCGGCGCTTGCGGGTCGGGACTGGCACCGAGCTCAACTGCCCCGCCCGCTTCACGGCCAGGGTCCGGGCCAGGTCCAGAGGACCGTCGCTGTCGGGCCAGAGTTCGCGCAGGACCCGGTCAATGACGTCGCGCTCCACCCCCTGCACCGCCAGGTCGCGTTTCAGGCGGGCGGGTCCGCGGCCCCGCGCCGAGCGGGTTTCGGCGTAGTTCTTGGCAAAGGCGGTGTCGTCCAGGAGCCCGGCGGCGTCAGCCCGTTCCAGGGCCGCGTCTACCGCGTCGGCGGGATGAGCCTTTTGCCGCAGCCGCCGCCCCAGGTCGTACCGGGCAAACGACCGCCGCTCCAGATGGCGCAGTAGCGCCCGCCAGGCCCCCTCGCCGTCGGCGGCGGCATCGAGGCGTGCCTTGAGCTCTTCCTCCACCACCTCCCCAATCCGGATCCCCAGCGCCTCCGCATCGGCGCGCGGCAGGGTCCAGGTAATCCGTCCCTCCACCGACACCCGCACCGCGGTCGGGTGGCGGGGATCATCGCTGATCCCCGTTACCCGACCCATGCGGGCCTCGGGGTCATTCCTCTCCATCATCCTCGCCCAGATCGGGGTTGGCGGCCACACCCGGCTTGGTCACGCCCAGGAATTCTTTCACCCGGCCCTCGACCTCGAGCATCATCTCCTGGTTGTCCTTGAGGAAGAGCTTGGCGTTCTCTCTGCCCTGCCCGATCCGCTGGTCGCCGTAGGAGTACCACGCCCCCGACTTCTGGATGATCCCCGCCTCGGCGGCAATGTCCACCAGCAGCGAGGTGTGGCTGATCCCCTCGTCGAACATGATGTCAAACTCCGCCTGCTTGAACGGCGGCGCCACCTTGTTCTTGACCACCTTGACCCGGACGTGGTTGCCCACCACCGTCTCGCGCTCCTTGACCGGGCCGATCCGGCGGATGTCCAGTCGGAGCGAGGCGTAGAACTTGAGCGCCTTGCCGCCGGTGGTGGTCTCGGGACTGCCGAACATGACGCCGATCTTTTCGCGCAACTGGTTGATGAACACCACCGAGCAGTTGGAGCGATTGATGGCGCCGGCCAGCTTGCGAAGCGCCTGGCTCATGAGCCGGGCCTGGAGGCCGACGTGGCTGTCGCCCATTTCTCCCTCGATTTCGGCCTTGGGTACCAGCGCCGCCACCGAGTCGATCACCACCAGTTCCACCGCACCGGAGCGAACCAGGATTTCGACGATCTCGAGTCCCTGCTCCCCGGTGTCGGGCTGCGACACCAGCAGGTTGTCGACGTCCACGCCGAGCTTCTTGGCGTACTCCACGTCGAGGGCGTGTTCGGCATCGACGTAGGCGGCCACTCCGCCGGCCTTTTGGACATTGGCCACCAGGTGGAGGCAGAGGGTCGTCTTGCCCGATGCCTCGGGACCGTAGATCTCGGTGATCCGGCCACGGGGAACGCCGCCGATGCCGATGGCAGCATCGAGATTGATGGCCCCGGTGGGGATGACGGCGACCCGCTCCTTGGGAGTCTCGGAGCCCATCCGCATGATGGCGCCCTTGCCGAGCTGCTTTTCGATCTGGGCAATGGCAAGGCCCAGGGCCTTCTTGCGCTCGGCGTCGAGCTTGGTGGCGGTGGCTTCAGCGGTGGCCATTGGGATAATCCTCTTGGTAAGATTGTGACTGGTTTTGCTTCACATCAGAACCGAAGACCAGTATAACACCGAAGGTAGTCCGAAGCAATGGGGCAGTTTTACACTTCTCCACATCGTACGGGTTCGATGTGGCTGGGGCGGGAATGAGGGTGGTAGGGGCCGGGCCTGCCCGGCCCTCGGACGGTGACCCAGAATAGAATCCGGCCAGGGGAAGCGGACGCGCGACGCATACCGCCAAACTAGACGTCAGCCCGCAAGGTGAATAACCATTTCCGCGCGGAGTGGTGTACTGAAAATGCATCGGAGGGGAATCAGGGCCCGATATGCTGCCCAGGGGGCCGGCCACTGCCTATTCAGGGCGCGAACATCTCCCGCAACCCCTTGAGCGCCTGGGCCAGCGGCTGAGGCGGGAGCCGGCCGAGTCGCTTCACCAGGCGCTCGCGGTCGATGACCCTGAGCTGATCGAGAACCAGGAATCCCGACTTGCCGGCAAACCGGCAAGGCAACCGAAAGGGATAGCGATGGGTGCCGGTCGTGAGCGGCACGACGAGGAACGTACCCAAGTGGGCGTTGAGTTCATCCGGAGACACCACGGCACAGGGGCGGTTCTTCTGGATTTCCCTGCCCCGGGTCGGATTGAACGCAACCAGGTAGACATCCCCCCGCCGGACGGCGGGCGGGCGGGCTACCACTCCCACTCCTCCGTGTCAAAGCGAGTCGGCACCGGCTCATCCAGCAAACCCATATCTTCAGCCGTTGCCAGTTGCCGAGCAGCCTCGGCCCAGCCTGCGCGGGTCATGGCGGCCGACTCGATTACCAGCGCACCCCCCTCGACGCGGAGTTCGACCTCGTCCTCCAGCCCCGCCTCTTCGAGCAGCGGCTTGGGGATCCGGATGCCGCGTGAGTTGCCGATCCGGACGATGCGCGCTTTCATGGTGCCTCCCGAGGTAATCACAATGTAATTACCTCATTCAACACCGACAAGGTAGCCTGCGAGGGTAACGAACCCGCAGAGGCTGAATCCATTCGGCCCATCGGAACCGGAAGGCGGCCCTGGGAATCTCGGCCAACGCCGACCGCAGGGGCCGATTCCAATCGGCCCGTGGAAATCGGATGGCGAGGACACGGAACGGATCGCATACCGCCAAACCAGGCGGCTGCCCGGCAGGTGAGTAACCATTTCTGTGCGGAGTGGTGAACTGGAAATGCAGCGGGCTCGAAATGATCAGGCCGCCGAGGTAGAGAGCCAAGCAGTCTTACCGTGTCCTACCGCTGAGGTGGACGACCATTTGTCACTCTGCAGCAGTGCTGGTACCCCGGAGGGACCAGGAATAGCGGTCGTGCAACCTCACGCCGCTCGGATGGCTGGCGCGATTCTAGCGCGCCTTGAGGGGGATCCATTCGCAGTCGGTGAGATCGATGCCGAACTTCTTGACAATAGACCTCACTCGATCGTCCTGCTGTGAACCGACCACCTGTTCAAGCTGGTAGACGGTGTCGTTCTGGACAACAATTCTCGGATAGCTGGGACCTGCGGATGGAAGTTCCGCATCAACGCAAGCGTGCTCACACTCTGGAGCGATTACCGAGATGAAGGCCCGGCCTATGGTCTGAGAATTCCGCGCCCTGGGATCGTCCTCCTCAAGATCTCGGTGGTAGAGTACCACGGACCCATCTCGGAGCCGCCACACCCCTCCGAGGCTCGAAATAGCTGAAAACGTAACGGCTGCCGGCACATTGCGAGACCGGAAGTATCGCGCATGCTGGCCCGGCGGCACCCCACGGCGGCTGCGGCCGGAATCTGCAGAGTATCAATGGTGTGCCCATCGACTCCTGCCACCAAGACGTAGTCGAGCCCACCAAATCCGACGATGATGAGGCTGGAGTCGGCCCAGACTTCGGCATTGTCGAATACATCGAGCCCAGGAAAGGCTCGGAACTCTTCGGGAACGTCGAGGAGGGTACCCAACAGCTCTTCCGGTTGCCCGCCTCCCTCCAAGGACTTCACTTCTACTCGCCCGACGGCTTTCCCCCCGACGTTTCCCATCGTACCGTACCATAGGCTGCCGCCGTCAATGTGGAGGGACCTCACCGATCCCTGATGCTGCGCCGACCCAACGAACTTACCTGTCTGGCTTTCGAACAGAGAGACTCTCAACTGCCGGTATCCGTTTACCGCCACCAGCTCGGAGTTCGCAAATATCACTGAACCGACTCCGCGGAGCTCGCCTGGGCCATCCCCACGGGCGCCAATCACTCGGTCGAGAGTACCATCGGGGTGGAATCGAAGGACCCTGTCCTCACTTCGGTCTGGCACGTAGATGTAGCCGTCCTCGTCAACGGCAAGCTGGGTGCCCGGGGAACCCAGAAAGAAGTTATCCGACTCGACAAGGACCACAGAGTCCACGACTGCGACCCGTGGCGCACCCGGTCGGTAGGCAACGGATCCGGACACCGACGGTCGCTGGCCAGTGCTGCATGCGGTCAGCAACAACAGGACCAAGCCTCGGCCGTGGCATCGGAGTGACACGTGCCGCACTTGGGACTCCACAAAGCGAGACGGGGACAGCATTGAGGCAGCCTCGGGGGAAGCTAGGGAACGTCCATGGACAACCTGCCCTACACTCGTCGGCCACCGACGAGGGACAACACGTTCACGTCATCGGACAGCAACCGCACGAGTTGGCGCTTGTCGGGATATTGCAGTCCCCTGTCGTGTGCTTCTTGCACAGCCCGCACGTCTGCGCATTGCCGTAGACGGGTGCCGCGAGGGCCATGACAGCCACCGCGAACAACGTCCGGAGAAATACACTTCGAGTCGCATTCATGAGAAGACTCCTCAGATCGAAAGGTGTGATCCTAGCTAACCCTCGAAACTCAAGTGATACCGAGTCGGCCTACTGAACATCAAGGCGTCGCCGTTGCAGAAGCGATGCCCTGGTATCTGGCTGAGAACTGAGCAACCGCACCAATTCCGACAGCGGAATCAAGTACTTGGCCAGCCACCAGGAAATAGATTCTTGGAGTCTCTCCAGCTTGCAAGGCTCGTAGGAGTACTGGTCTCTGCCCCAACCGGAGCGGCGCGATGTGGCGGGCATCGCTTTCAGTGGGTTCCGAAGCAAAGACCAGTAGATACTCACTGCTATTGTTACCGGTAGCCCATTCCCGCCAAGACGACAGCGGGCTCCCGCAAAATCAGACAATCGGTGGGGGCATAGATCAGCACAACCGCAGTGTCTGCAGCTCCCAGCAAAGCGGCCACTCTCGGACCATTGGATAGCTCCCAATCGAGAAGCCCACCCAGCTGGGCACCAGTACCCGTGCCCCCACACGCAACGAGTGCACTTGCCAGTGCCAGCGCGCACCATCGTCGCGAGATGGGAAGCTGCTGACGCTGGGGATTCGGGCAAGAGCGGCTCAGACTTGAGGTCAATCCGAACAAAGTGTGTGCTCCATTTCACAACCAACGACAAGGCACAATAGGGACTGGATCAGCGATGTCCACTCTTACCAGGAAGCAAGATCCAGTGTCGCGCTACAGGGCGCCACCCGCAACCTCTGACTTCTCAGAGGTACTTGCCCCCCCCATGCCATATCTTCGGAGAAGGGGAGGATTGACCATGCACCTGCACATTGCTGATGACCACCGGGGCGTGGCGGAGGGAATCGGGGCCCTGCTGGCTGGGCAGTTCGAGCAGATCAGCTACGCCTTGAGTCCCGAGGAGGCCGAGGCAGCATCGACTGAGTCGACGTTCGACCTGATTCTGCTCGACCTCGACTTCCAGCACCCCGACCGCAATGGCTTCGACCTGCTGGTGCTCGCGCGGGATCTTCACCCGGCCGCCCCCTCCCTGATCCTGACCCAATTCGGCGATCCATCCTTGATGTCCCGCGCCGCCGCGCTCGGCGCCGCCGGGTTCGTTCACAAGGATGACGAAGCCACAGTCCTTCGCGATGCGGTTGCCACGGTGCTGGTCGGGGGGGCAGGTCTTTCCCGATCCCATAGCCTCGAGCCCGCCATGCACCCAGGCTCGGCACGGGGAGGACGCATACCGCCACACTAGGCGTCGGCCCGGCAGGTGAATAACCATTTCTGTGCGGAGTGGTGTGCTGGAAATGCAACGGAGGTGGCTCGGGGCCCAACATAAGGCTCAGGGCGCAAACATCTCCTGCAACCCTTTGAGCGCCAGGGCCAACGGCTGAGGTGCCAGCCGACCAACCCGCTTTACCATGCGCTCGCGGTCGATGACCCTGAGCTGATCAAGAACCAGAAACCCTGACTTGCCCGCAAACCGGCAGGGCAACCGAAAGGGGTACCGGTGGGTATCGGTGTTGAGCGGCACGACTACTTCGGCTCCCGGGCCGGAATAAGTCGAGGTATGCGGATCGGCCACGACTGAGACTCGGAAGGGGCGCCGTCCGGCTAGAAGCGAAGATGTGAGGCGGCAGCGCAGGCCCGATCAGGTGGAACCCGCAGGTTGAAGGTTCCGCTGGTGGAGCATCGTCAACATATGTGCTACCTGAACAGCCGCCTGACCTGAATTTCACTGACTTCGCCACTGAGAGGCTCCAAGAGGCCACTAAGGACATAGTCGCGGCCGATCTCAAAAACGATTTGCCGGACGGGGAGCCCGACGCCCCCCCGGGGGATACCGGTTCCGTCAAACCCGAAGATGCGTGTTTCAACGTTTCTTTGGGTTGGTTGGACTACCCACAACCAATCCTCGGTATCCGCGAGGAGCTTCAGCACCCCGCTAGGCTGGATCCCGCCCAGTGGGGCGTTCCACGCGTTAGGCGCCGACGGCCGATCCGTGGTGCAATGGTGCGGAAGCGGTAGGGCCCAGGACGCGCCGCACCCCCGAGGCGGAGAGAGGTCCTTGGGGGTTGGTGGGCATGGGACGCCCCAACGGGCAGGTCAGCCTATCTCCGCAACCGAGCGAGAGCCATCCGCTGGAGTGTCGCCGCAGAGGCCGTGCCATCATACCGGGTCTCGTTCAGGTACCATGTCGGCGTGCCTGTGACCTCGGCAGCCTCACCGAGTCGGGCAAGGCGGAACAGGCGATCACGGTGTGTCCAGCTATCAACGCACGCCCCGAACAGTCGTTCGTCTTCCACGCCCAGGTCGGAAACAGCCACGAAGAGCCGGGCCCGGTTGTCGATTATCCGCCCCTCAAGGAGCACCGCCTCGTACAGAGTCTCAAATGGGACCTGGTCCACCACACACTCCGTGGCGTGAGCCATGAACGTATCGATGCCCTTCAGGTCGGTCCGCGGGGGCAAGTAGTGGAGCCACGTGACGGAGATCATGTTAGGGAACCGTTGCTGTACGGAGTCTATCGCCGCCGCGAATTCCAGGCAGAATTTGCAGGCGTAGCTTCCCCACTCGATGATCCGGATCGGCGCGTCCTCGGGCCCAACACGGTGCCCGAGTTCGTACCACATGGCCAAGGTGTCGGCACTTGGCAGGTCTACAACAAGGTCGGCACCTGGGTTGGCAGGCGTGAACGGGGTACTCCGGTCAGGATCCCCTTCGATGCGCACCGCCACCACGATGATTGCAGCCACCACGATTGCAAGAGTGGCCATGATTTCTGTTTGCTTGGTCACATCGTACCTCCAATCCCCGTCCCGAGCCACTGACAAGCGCTGGTCAGATTATGAGGGCCTCTACGGTACACGTGTCCTCCGGACTTGCGGCCCAGTGGAATCCTCCTTCACGCTGAACAGCACAGTGTCACCCGGAGGGACGGCGAGTACCGATGTCGCATGATCGAGGACGAAGGTCTTCACAAGCTTGAACGACATGTCGAAGACTTGCACCTCGGCGGGCGGCAATCGGTCGAAATAATCCCTGCCGCCCCCGTCCCCCGTGAGGTGGCCCAGGTACAGACCGTAAACGAAACGCTCGGTGACGGCACATCCCGAGTAGGCATGCCGCGTCCGCGCCAGGTTGAAGGCGAAGACCATCCGGCCGGGTTGCTTGGTACTTTCCTCCACGTGCGGCGGCCAGTGGAACGGGACCGGCACCTCACCGCGAATCATCCCAGTCACATCAATGATGTCTGTCCGGCCTGCGTTCCGATAGAATTGGAGCCACACGTCCCTTTCGGGCACGTAGCAGAGAATCCCCTGGTATGCCTGACCCAAGGAGGAAGGATCCATCTGCTCGTTGTTCAGGGCCAGGGTGCCTCGGGTACTGAGGCTGTCGCCCGGCAGCGAGTAGGTGAATGTCTCGATTCCATTGAGCGCTTCAGTCATGCCGAGGAGGTTCCCAGCGGCGTCGGGGCCGTCGATGGAGAAGGTCCACCCTGACCCAGGATCAAAGGCTCGCGTCGCGGAGATCGAGGGGAGGGTGTCGACGGAGAGGTCCTGAATAGCCACACCCGACAGCCGCCCTGGGCGCACGTGGTAAAACCAGACGGTGTCTCCGCGTGTCGAGCCAGCCACCACGAGTGGCGTACTGGGAAAATCTCCCGGGCCCTCGCCCTCTAGTCCGAAGGACCGCGGGTGATCTCCCGTGATCACATCCAACACGTGCACGTAGGGCGGCTTGATATCGGTGATGAACAGGTACCTGCCCGATGCCATCATTTCGAGCGGGCGAGCGATCAGGTCCGGAGGCCCGAAGGGCTCGCTCACCGTGCTGTCGACCAGGTCACTCGCGGTTCGAAGAAACTCGCCCCCGGTGTCGGACGCTGGCCCAACATCGCCCCGGCCACACGCGGACAGCGTGATTAGCAGGAGCGCGAAAAGGGCCCGCGACCTGGCCTCGGTACGGACGGTCGCCTGCGACGAGGGCTGCAGCGCAAGCGCTGGTTGAGACACGACCATTTGCCTTCTCACAGGGATAAAGGCCACGGAGCGGATCCATCGCATGCCAGGAATCCCGGTCCAGGGACAGGCTGCAGCAAGGGTCCATACACACCTGGACCCAAGCCGCAACCAACACCACTCGGGTCGCCTAGGTCTCAGCGGTCCTATAGCCGCCGTGGCCGGCACACGAGCCAGAACCCTCTCCGCATGTCGTGCACGGACGGACCGTACCCGAGCAGTGGGCGTTCGGGTAGAAGCCTATCCCAGCACACCAGGTGCCATCACCGGCCTCACACTTCGGGCCCTCTGGGTCTGCCACCGCCGATCGCATGAGCTTGTGCCCCGAAAGGGCGATCACAATGGTCAGCACCGCCGCTACCCGGACCATCCTGAGAATCGGTTGAAGCATCGTCTGACTCCTGAAGCTGGTGAAGAGGGATGCGGGCGCAGTGCCCGCGGGGGACTGCCAGACAGGTGTGAGGCAGCAATACTAGAACCCAGAGAAACGCGTCCTCGACAACGACCCTCCGTCGGGAGTTGCTGACTCGCTCCGGGTTTTCAGAGGTGGTCCCGCTATCCTGGACAGCGAAATACCGCATGGTCGCCGTTACCTGCCAATTGAACCTCGGTTCTGTCCACGGCACGCAATTCGGCTCGACCGCAGGAGCCGCTGGTGCACTCACCCACAAGATGGGCCATTAGCCCTCAGCATCAACCTCTGACTTCTCAGAGGTACGCCCCCCAACCCATAACTTCGAAGAAGGGAAGGATCGGCCAAGCACATGTTTATTGCCGATGACTACCGGGGCGGGGCCGAGGAAATGAAGGCGCTGCTGGCTGGGGTGTTTGGTTCGGCCCGTGGAACCTGGACGCCGGGGGGCCGCATGATCCGAGTGGGTGGGGATTGCCCCGGACTTACGTCCGGGCTCGGCAGGGCGCGACTGACGTCGCAGGTCGCCGGCTTGTGCACCGATGCCGTAGGGGCCGGTCCTGCCCGGCCCGATGGGCCTGATCGCCGCCCTGGGAAATCTCGGCCGACCCGGTCCGCAGGGGCCGATTCCAATCGGCCCGAGGAAATCAGAGAGGTGCCCCACGAGACGCAACGCATACCCCCAAGGTAGGTGTCAGCCCTGGAACTGGACAACCATTTCTGTGCGGAGTGGTGTGCTGGAAATGCAGCGGAGATTGGGATTCGGGGGTCGGGCCCTACCAACGGCCTCCGGGGCCTACTGGGTCAAGGCGCAAACATCTCCTGCAAGCCCTTGAGCGCCTGGGCCAGCGGCTAAGGCGGGAGCCGGCCCAAGTGACGTACCAGGCGCTCGCGGTCGATGACTCTCAGCTGATCGAGTACCAGGAATCCCGACTTGCCCCCAAAACTGGCGGGTGAGCCGAACGGGGTAGCGCTGGAGGTCGGCGGAGGGCCCCCCCCAAAGGACGTGTTGATCCTATTCGAGATAACCATCGCAGACGGGCGAGACTTCTGGCTCTCCCGATGACCACGATTCGAACCAGATGAGGACTGGCCGATGGCCACCTCTCCTCGTCCAACGACTGTGGGCGCCGCTATTGACCTCGAGACCCCGCTTGTCATCACCTCAGGTGAGCGCAAGCACGACCTCCAGTGCCCCCGCGATCGACATGAAGCCGAGGCACCGCTTGACGATGCGTCCCGCAACTCTCCCATCTCGGATTTGACGCCACTCGCCGAACGGCACTATCACGATCAACGCCACCGCGAGGTAGACTAGAAAGCGCCGCACCGTATTATCCGCAACTGGCAGCCATCGGATAGTCAACCCCGCCACAACAGACAATATTGCATACCGAACAACAACCAGGAGGAGTTTTGGTGGTCCATCAATCATCTGGGGGCCCCTTCGTCATCATTTGCCGACTGGTATCATTGATTGAAGACCGCGTACACTGACGCTGACCCACCTGCAACGAATGCATTGTTCAAGACATCTTGCGCCGTGAAACAGCTGCATGCGACAGAGACCCACGCCCCTACGAGATAGCCAACCACATCCCTACCGGCCACCCTCGCAGCTACCCTGAGGAACCCGGCTAAATAGGCCCGACCGCGTTCGGCGCAAACTGCGGCGGGGCGGTTTCCCATTCTTCAACCAATGGCCAATCCGGCCACTCTCCACCGCCATTATACGTTGCCACCGCTTCAGCATCCCAGTATGACCGGGAGCTCTCAGCAGTCGACGCCATAGCCAGGATGATGTCGAGGTCGTCAGAACTGAGAGTGGTCGAGTTGTTTGCTGTTATTCGGATGTAAGCTACCCCAGCAAGCGCATCTTCCGTGGGCATGAACTCATCCGACATGATGCCCTCAATCGAGGACATTAAGTCCATAGCCTCCTGACTGAGGCTTGAAACATAGCCGCTTGCCATTGGACCACCACTCGGCAATGAGACAGCTCCGATGTGCCCACGATAAGCGTAGAAGTTTCCAGAGGGTCCGTCTCGTTCGATCATGGCTCGCAGGGAGGCGCCGGCCCACTCAGCGGCCCGTGGATCGGTTGACAGTTCCGTTGCGACCTGCGCTGTCACGCGCCGAAGCAGCGCAAATTGAGCCTCCGTCGACAGCTCCTTGCGGGGGTGCAGCCGCGTCAAGGTAGCCGCACGGCGCATGAAATGATTGTGCCATAGTCCGCTCGTGGCCGGTGACAAGCTCGGCGGGGTGTCCAAGGCACGGGTGTCAGAAGTGGCCGCTGGCTCGCTGGGCGCACGGTCACTACACGCCACGATTGAGATCATGAATGAGAGAACCATCGCCCAAATCATCTTCGATGCGGTGAAGCGAGAAGCGCTTGCGTTGGGAGGGAACATGTGGGTGCCTCAATTTGAGGGGGGTGTATCCGCATCAGATGCGTAAGGACAACTTTTCTGGCGTGCCTCGGCCGGTCGCTCCCCGTTGCAGTGGCAGCACTGGCAGCCAGCCACGACGTCCCCCTGGACTTCACCATCCACGAGAGCGCTCCGAGGTGAGGTATCGTCCGCAAGTCAGCAAGTGCTCCATTGCAGGCAACAAGTTGCCATCCTCATCTGAACGCAACAACCTCTGACTTCTCAGAGGTACTTGCCCCCTCATGCCATATGTTCGGATACGGGGAGGATCGACCATGCATCTGCTCTGTGCCGATGACCACCGGGGGGTTGCGGAGGGAATCGGAGCCCTGCTTGCTGGGGAGTTCGATCCGATCAGCTACGCCTTCACCCTTGAAGAGGCAGAACTGGCAATGGCCGAGTCGATCTTTGACCTGATCATGCTCGACCTCGATTTCCGGCGCCCCGACCGCAATGGATTTAGCCCGCTGGTGCTCAGGTGGCCCCACCCTCACCCCGGGGCTGAGTCCCCAGGTGGCCGGCTCGGGCAACGATCTCGTAGGGGCCGGGCCTACCCCGGCCCTGGGCGGTCGATCGGAATCGCATTCGGCCTGGGGAACGTGACACACGTTGCATAGCGCCAAGGTAGGCGTCAGCCCGGAAGGTGAATAACCATTTCTGTGCGGGAGGGTGTGCTGGAAATGCAGAGGATGGAATTCGGGGCTCGGCACCTCGCCAAGGGCTTCGGGGGCCTGCCCGCTCAGGGCGCGAACATCTCCTGCAACCCCTTGAGCGCCTGGGCCAGCGGCTGGGGCGGGAGCCGACCGAGTCGTCGTACCAGGCGCGCCCGGTCGATGACTCTCAGCTGGTCGAGGACAAGGAATCCCGACTTGCCCGCGAACCGGCTGGGCACCCGAAACGGATAGCGATGTGTGCCGGTTGTGAGCGGCACGACAAGGAACGTACCCAGGTGGGCATTGAGTTCATCCGGGGAGACCACGGCGCAGGACCGAGTTTTCTGCATCTCTCTGCCACGGGTTGGGATTGAGCGCGATGAGGTAGACATCCCCCCGCCGGACGGCAGGCGGGCGGGCTACCACTCCCACTCCTCGGAGTCAAAGCGAGTCGGCGCGGGCTCATCCAAGAGGTCGGCTCCCTCGGCGACAGCCAGTCGCCGAGCGGCATCGGCCCACCCCGCCCATGCCCTGGCGGCCGCCTCGATTACCAGCGCGCCCGCCTCGACCCGGAGTTCGACTTCGTCCACAAGCCCCGCCTCTTCGAGCAGTGGCTTGGGGATCCGGATACCACGCGAATTGCCGATCCGGACGATCCGAGCTTTCATGGTTCCCCCAGAGGCAAATAACCTCGCGCCACTCCGCAAGGCGTCCGGTGTTGTGGGACAGCGCCGCAGAAAGGGACTCCTGGGAGACCACAGGCCGGTCGGAGATCAGGCATGGGGTCTGGCTCGGTGCCAGGTAGAGATACGCAATTCAGCAAGCAGCATGGAGGATGCTAGCGCCGCTCGAGATGACGCCGGGCTTACACACTGAGTCGCCCCGACCTCCGGGGGGAGGCCGCCGGTCAGACAGATCCGCACGGGGGGACCCGCCGCCCCGACCCTCAGACGGCGATCTTGGCGACACGGTGAATGAGTTGCTCAAGTCCGAGAGACCAGGCGCGACGGGTCGTGACTTCGCCTAGTAGAGGATGGGTTCGAGGCAATCGAGGGGGTGATGTGGCGTAGGCATCAAGAACCTCCTGAAACCGCGAGCTACCTCGACCCAGCGGACTTTGGAGCCCGGGAGCCCACACCTCCGCAAACGACCCGGCTAGAGCCAGCAGGCGGCCACGCCCGAGACAAGTCGAGGCGGTTAGGTGGACCATTTGGAGCATGCGGATTGTCGTTCATGGGGGCGCGAGATCGTACCGGACCACACTTTCGACATCGTCTGCATCTCGACGGGTGACCAAGATGGCATCGCGTTGGACCCATTGAACCTTCTCAACTCCCGGGAGCGAAAAACTCCCCAACACATCCCCGACCGAGGAAACAAGGAGGTACAGTCTGTTCGCCGTCGCGCTGTGTAGCTCAAGAGACACAGTCCCATCATCCCCGGCAACCACATCGATGACGGGAGGGTAGACCGGAGGAACAACAACCTGCCTTCGATACTCGGTTGCAAGGTCGGTGGGGAGGCGGCGCGTGGCGCGCGAGACCGCACTGTCGATGGCGCTCTCAGAGATGGCGCTACCACGGTAGGGGTAGCGCCGCGTATACAATGTGTCGAGTCTGTGGTCCAACAGAGTTAAGACAACGAATCGCTCGTCGCTCGTCCCCGTCATGGTCCGAACAATCGCAACATGTGATCCGCGCGGAGAGACATGGTATCGTGCGGAAAGGGGAAATGGGGTAGCTGTGACCTGCCCAGAAACGGTCCTCGCGATCGCCACTTCTCCCGGTGCCGTGAGCTCCACGACCGACCCGGTCACTCGTCCGTCGGATCCAAGCCGGCCAAGCCCTGAATGCACCGCACTGCTCAGGTACGCGATGACCTCTGCGTCCTGTGTAAGTGCCAATGGCGACGAGAAGTTGAAAGCGCCCGGACCTGCAGGTTCCTGCATTTCCAGCCTGATCAGATGGAATGTGCGTTCCACCCGCCAGTCGCCCTGGGCTGGTGAGAACAGTGTAAAGCGGCGGAGCATCCAGTCCCAAACCACAAGACTATCGCCACGAAAACCCAATCGTCCAACAAACTGGAACTCACCGGGTCCATCTCCCCTGCGACCAACTGTGGTCCGTATTTCACCGCTTGGTCCTGCGATGACAATGACAGCATCCTGTGGTTGTGCAATCGCAAGTACGTCACCCTCAAGCGGCACCACGCCCCCGGCGCCAAACGGTAGCGGAACAAGGCCGAGTCGACGGCCACTTACAACCCCCCGCTCCTGCACAGAGATGCGGGGCGCCGCACCCGAGTCAAGGTATCCATCGCCACGCTCAGCGCAGCCTGCGGTGGCAAGAACCAACCATAGGGCAACACGCAATATCCCAAGTTGATGCATTGGGTTCCTTAACAAGGGAGTGGAAAGGCCTCGATAAAATGGACACCTAGTCAGGCAGCTCGGGTGAGCTGCGCTTCGTACGCGATCGGACTCACATAGCCGAGGTGCGAGTGCCGTCGTTCGGGATTGTACCACCCCTCGATGTAA
>Ga0163150_10003781_pt1 | contig 20919 bp, 39 predicted proteins | sample OliLakLV19P2IB_FD_148628 | JGI IMG/M metagenome (GOLD analysis project Ga0163150, IMG submission 148628) | Freshwater microbial mat bacterial communities from Lake Vanda, McMurdo Dry Valleys, Antarctica - Oligotrophic Lake LV.19.P2.IB | ecosystem: Environmental > Aquatic > Freshwater > Lake >...
CCAGCGATGTGTCCAAAACTTCGACATTACCCCCGGTACTAGGTAAGAATTACCATGTAACTTTTACCTACTGTCCATTTTTTAGACATAGTACCAATAGTACTATGTAATAATTACCAGGTAAATTTTACCTAGTGTCTATTTATTAGACACACCGCATTGTCTATACGTACTAGTACTGATATGGCTACTCACCACGCGCTGTACGGATGCGATGATGCGCTCGACAAAGGCTCATGAGGTTATCCGGGTCCAGCCTGCGCTCGGGGTACTCACTGACCTTATGCATGTGGTGTACCTCAGACGCTGCTGTGTACTGACGCACATCAATACAGTCCGCGCATAGGGGGAAGCGCTTGATGTGGTGTAGTCTCACCATGCGCCATGCGCCATCGTAGCCGCGCTCGGTGTTGCTTCCACGCCTGATATCTGCTTGCTTGCTCGCTACCTCACACTTGCCTGATGCATGGATCAGTCGGCAATGCGGGCAGAAGCGAAGCCGCATGGTCTCAGAGCCTCATGCAGGCGACGTGGGACCAGGTCGTCGGCAGATCCTGCACCACAGCGCCATAGCTTCGTTGCTGATGCGCCAGTTCGTCCGGCTCGGCCAGCAGCCACACCCTTACGATTTGGCCGCGCGCGTTGCACCGGACCTTCGCGACGCGAAAGCCAGCATAGAACCATTCGACCCTTGATTTATTGGCCGATTCGCGCCGACCATCAGCGAAATGCACAACGATCTCGCGCTTTGCAAGTGTGATTTCCAGACAAGTATCCTCATCGAATTCCGGCTCAGAGAGCTGGTAGCAGGGTGGCCGCCCTGGCGGTAGTACAGCTATCCGCTACGCTACTACACACATTTGGATATTGTCAAGCCCCGTTTTTTTTACGATGGGCCGAAGTCTCTAAGCGGCCTGCGCGCCTAAGGCGCCGCCAGCCTTGGCGTGATCAACGCCGGCCCGGTATCTTCACCACTCAGGCTAGTCCGCGCGCGTTGCTTGCGGATCGTTGTATATAATTTACGGTTATATCGCGCGAGGGGTTGAAGCAATTTTACCGCTCGAAAAAAGATGTCAAGTGGGACTTTTCCACAGGTTTGTGAGGCTTGCCTATTGACATTAAAGCAACGGCAGGTTACGATAGGTACATGGTAACCAACCGCACAAGCCGCAAAATCAAGAACCAGGGCATGAACTGGATTCGTCCGGTTAAACGCCTGGCTATCTACCTCAGGGATGGTATGGCATGCGCTTATTGCGGCTCGACCATCGAAGGCGGAGCCCAGCTTACGCTGGACCACCTGAAGCCCTACAGCAATGGCGGCAGCAATGGGGCTGCCAACCTGGTTACCTGTTGCGCTCGCTGCAATAGCAGCCGCGGCAATCGAAGCTACCGGGTTTTCGCCGCTACCGTAGCGGCTTATATCAACCACGGCGCGACGGCGGCTGGGATTATCGCCTTCGTTGGCAAAACCACCCGCCGGACGCTGCCGATAACCGCAGCCGCTGATCTAATTGCGGCGCGCGGCGGATTCGTCGCGGCCTGCAAAGCCTAACCACCCACCGGCGGGAGCCGGAGAAGAGAGAATACCATGCCCGTGATCAACTACTTCGACGTTGAGGCCCTCCAGGCCATCGCTTCCGGTGCCTTTTCCTACCGCTACGGCGCTACTGCGCGGCGCGGCGAGGAACTCCGCACCGATTACATCCAGCCCGCTACTCGGCTTGGCCCTGGCGGCGGCTGGGGTTGGATGTTGGCGACTGACTACGTTGAGGCCTGTGGCGAAGAGATCGACTAACCGGGGCGGTCCTCGCCCACGACCGAAAATAGTTAAAAATAACTATTGACATGAAAGCATCGATGGTTTATAGTTAAAGTATGGAAGCAAACAACAACACCTACCCGATCAGCAAAAGCCAGGCGCGCCTGGCTGGAATAGCCGGCGTAATTGCTGGTGACTGGAATGCGATGGCAGACGCGCTAGTGGCCGTAGGGTTACGGTCTGATGGAATCCCGGCTGGTGGTACCTGGCGCACAGCCGCCAATCTCGACGCAGCGGCGCTGATGGTAGCGTGCAAGCTGGCGCCAGTCGCAGCGCAAGTCCGAGATGACGGTGATCGGGTTGACGGATACGACGGCTGGTAAAGAAGGGAAAGAGAAAAATCATGGAATACTACAGAAAAATAGGCACCAATCTCATCAAAGCGATTGATGAGAGCAACAACTACAGCATATCCGAGCCGGGCGATGCCTGTGCGGACGGCTACACCAACCACCAGTGGGAATCGCCTGAAAAGTGGGAGGAGATTGATTACAAGCAAGCCATCGCAATACTAGGCTACGAGATCTGACCCACGGGCGCTCCGCGCCCCTCTAATGCAGCCACAGGCGGTCACAAGCCCGCATTAAATGCAGAGTGGAGGAAGAGGAAATATCATGACTACGAGATTTGCTGTTATTTGCGCGCCAGGTCACGGGGATCATCGAGATAACAAGCTGCCGGTATACAGCAGCCACGCCACGGAGGCCTCAGCCAGAAAGGCTGCTGGCAATGATAAGAGCGTCTCCATAGTACGATCCGATGCGCCGAAAGGCGCGTGGATATGGGCAGATACGTTCGGCTCCTCGCGCTAGTAAACCCACCGGCGGGGAAGCCGTCGGAGAATGAGAATTGAAATGACGACAATTACAAACGTTCGCGACTCTGCCCGCGGTTGGGTGAAGTTTGGTGGCCAGCCTACGCTGGCTTTCCTGGTAGACGGACAAGCCTACGTGGTAGGGCGGGTATCGGCTAGCAGCATGGGTGGCTGCCCGACGTACTACGAGCACGCCGCTTTCGCCACCGCGGAGGTATTTCACCCGGAGCCGCCGGAGGGTTTCTATTTTGAGAGTAAGGGAAGCCGGGGCGGGAGAATTGGTGGAATGCCGGTTTCTGGCGAATCTGTAAAGATTTACGACGCCGAACCCATTGGTGGAATCCACGCAAGATTGGTTAAAGCGGGAATCCTAAATGCAGGCGGATGGGAAGACATGGAGCAAGGCGGCCCCGGGATGGGGCCGTGGATTCGCAACGGCATAATCGCTAACCACCCACCCACCGGCGGTAAGCCGGAGAATGAGGATTGAAATGTACATAACCCCCACCATGACCCCCACCATGAACGCCGCCTATGCCGCCGCCCGTGCTGCATATTCCGCCCGCCGCATCGCCGCCATTGCGGACCATGAAATGGCCAAAAAGGCATATGAATCCAAGGATGAAAACGAAAGAACTAAACCATGACCCCCAACATGAACGCGGCTTATGCCGCCGCATCGGTCGCATATACAGCAAGCCGTGAGGCCGCGGATGCGGCCTATGAGGCCAGCCGTGAGGCCGCCGATGCGGCCTATGTTGCCGCCCGTGACGCCGGCGCAATCGAGTATAGCGAAGCAATTCGCGCCGCCGACGAGGCGCTTGAAGCAGCCCATAGGATCGCCAAGCAAGCAAACGAAAGACCTAAACCATGACCCCCAAAAAGAACGCCGTCGAAGCCGCCGATGTCTGGGCTGAAGCCTCTGCGGCCTATGATGCAGCCGGGCAAGCCTACGAAGCCAGCCGTGAGGCCGCGGATGCGGCATGGGTAGCTGCCCTCGCTTTGCATTGCTCTGCCTATCGCGCCGCCGACGAGGCGATGGACGCAGCACATAGGACCGCCAAGCAGGCATATGATGCCAACCAGGCAAACGAAAGACCTAAACCATGACCCCCACCAAGAACGCCGCCGGATTCGCCCTGCAAGCCATGCGCAAAACAAAAAGCGGTGGGCGCAACGGCGGGCGCCCGCGAATCCACCCGATCAAACCGCCGCGGTCGGAGCCGTTCGACCGCGTCGCGCACATGGCGACGCTGCGTGCGAAGAAGGCCGCGAAAAAAGAAAACAATGGCATCTAAAACCGTCTGGAATCGCGTCAACCGGGAAAGCGATTGCCTAATGCGACCGCCGTTCGATTCCGAGCCAGCGGCGACAACCTGCGAACTATTCGAAATCAACGGCCAGGAGCGATGGATGGACCGCTCTATGCCGTCCTCCTGGATCTTGGTTCCAGATCCCGCGGTCGCCGACCGTCTTAAAGTCGATGGGATGACGCAAATGAAAATGTTTAGCTGAACTACTACTAAAGTAGTCTCTCAGTGCCAATGTTCCTCATATCAATCTAAGTGGGTTTCTTTCCGCCGTTTCGATGTACAAATTTCCTGTTCCGCCATCAGAAACCGGCCCCGCTCGTAAATCGCACTTAACCGATATGACCCACCTCCCCCAACATAAATAATCGCGGCCCTGCATTTGGAATCCAGCATCTTTTGAACTGTTAGCGATGAGCCATAGTGGGATTCGCCCCAACGCCAATAAATCCCGGACGACTGATTCGGCAGCCCTGCCCTTTGCGGAAGTGCTGGCCAACGCATCGAACCGATCCCACCATGGCTCAGACTTCCATATGGTCCGCCTAACTCCAGGAATTTGATCTATTGGCACAAGCCAGCCTTCCGACGTCCTACCCACAACTCCAGGCTGATCGGCCTGCCGTTTCTTAAACCCATGAGGCTCTGATAGTATTCTTTTCATCTCGTGAGTCTGAAACGTATAAACCAGCCGTGTTATTGGCGCAACATGGCATCGGATGTCTGATTTGTCGGCCATGATCCCATGCTCAAACAGCTTTGGCTGTGAAAACTCGATCATGCTTTCGTTCATGCCTGATTGCCCCACCGCTCCCAACCATCAGCTTCATTACGAGCGAAGAGTTCGATCCGCTTGCCGTTCGGGTAGATCGTGTCGATGATCTCCCTAAATTCCTTTGGCTTAACGCTGTGTTCCGCCCGTTCGATAGATACGACCGAGTCAAATAGCTTTGCTACATCAGGTAGGCAACTACCTCGCGTGCAAACCAGCAGCAACTCGTGTCGAACCGAATTGTAATGCCCCATGTTGTGCTTGATTTTGTCCCATACAAATGATGTTTTGTACTTGAACCCCCATGCCTTTATGACTGGGAAGCACTCCTCTAACAAGGGCGATGTCACCCACAAAAACAGAACGGCATTGTCCGCTGCGATGCCCGCGATGTCCAGTAGACAAAGCTCTGATATGGTCATAGACGGGTAGTGAAACTTGACGGAGCCATAATTTTCCGTGAGTTGGTCGCCATATTTCCACGGCGGATCGGCGTAGATGATGCGGTACTTATCGGTGGGTAGCTTCGCTGCTTCGGAAACGCTGGCTTTCCGTTGTGACCGCATGGCCTCGGTTAGCGTCTTCTCGCCCGCCCGCACCTGCTCAAATACAGCCGGAGCTTCTTCCTTCAGCTTCTTCGCGTCGGAGACGTAACGGGCGCCAACCCCAGCAGCCGCCGCCGCTTTCTCGCGGGACTTACCAGCAGACGAAACCGGTTCCGGCACGAATTCCGGAACCGGTTCGGGATCAACTGGCAAGTCCTGATCATCTACCGGTGGTGGCATTCGTGCCACCACCGGTAGCCCCACCTTCCCTTCGCCCGGCTTTGCCTGTGTTATAGCCTGCCGCTCCTTCGCCTCGGCCTCCAGTAGCGGCAGCATCTCCACGCCAACACACGCGCATTGGCTCGGCGTCAGGTGCCGCCGGTGCAAGTTGAGCGATACGACGAACTCAACAGTAGAGCCTTTACCATCCCATGCTCTGGTCTTTGGCGTGACACTGATATGTTGGCAGGCGTTGTACCTGTTTCGCCCGTCGATGATCAATCCAGCCGAATCCAGCCAGATCGGCTCTAACTGCCCGTTTTTGCGGATGTCATCGACAAGCCTGTTAAATTCTTCCTCCGTCATCAGCGGGAAGATATTAGCGGCTGGGTGAAATTTCAAAACATTCCCGCTCATGCCGGCCGCCCGTCGCGAGACTTATCACAAGCGCACGAATGCGCCGTTTTACTTGTTTTCATTGATGCTTTCCTTACGAACTTTCATTTCACCCCTTAGGATTTGGTGGGCCCGAAGACCCACCTTGACCGCAAGGAAATGAACATCGCCGGGGATCAATCCGACATCTATACTATACAGCCAAAGACGCCGCGCAAGTAGTCTTTCACTGCCAAGGCCCTTCATGTACCGGCGAACCATGCTCGCGTCGCCGGTACGCCTCTGGCTCATGTTCCCACTCTCCGCCGGGGCCGCGCAGGCCGGTGAACGGCTTGTAGACCGATTTAGGCGTTGCCGGAGTCTCCCGTTTTTTCAGACACTGCGAGCATTTATAGCTGGATTGGCTAAGTAAAAACCTGCGTTCGCATCCCGGCGTGGCGCATTTCCCGGTTTCAAGAGTCTCGCGGTGCTTGGCCTGATTGGCTTTCTTGCGCGCCGCCCCGCAGGGATAGCACATTACATATTTAGCGTGGCAATCCTCGGGGTAGTACAGCCGGGCGCCGCATAGCCCTGGGCATTCCATGCCGGCCGAAAATGTGACCCGGCGCGAATAGTTTCGAGTCGCGCGGGCTGGTGTGGTGTTTTCTGTTTGTTCCATTTTGCTCCTTTATTTTCCATCCATCAATTCGACAGTCTTCCGTACAAGCTCTTCGTCATCGGTGATGCCCCATGTCCAGTACGGCTGGTCAGCGGATCGCACCTTCTCGAGCAGTTCCGGGTTTTTAGCCAGCCGCTCGGCTAATTTCTTAATTCGTTTTGGGTCCATTATCCACCTTCCTAATTTGCTCCCTCAAGTACGTTTATACTCGGCCCACGGCACGGCCCGATATAGGCCGGTCACAACCCATCTTTGGAACGCACATAGGTCTTTCCTTTTCCGGTCGTACACCATGGGGTACGGCATTATGCCGCGCTCCACCATGGCGTTAAACCGCCGAAACAACCGCTCCCATGTTTCTTCGATATCAAAACCGATAAGCATGTACGCCATCAAATGTTTTGGCGGTATACCAGCCGCTTCCAGTCTTGCAACACCGGCGAAAAACACGCGCTCATCGCGGAGGTTGTCCCATGCGGTGTAAAGTCGTCGATTCTCAAATTTTGTATCGCGGTACTGGATGGACGCCAAAGCCGCGGCGCTCTCGTCATCCACTAGTCGGATATTTATTCCTTGGCTGATGCACACCCGGAACCCACCGTCTCTAATCTCCTTGATTCTTTCGCTCCACGCCTCTTTTGGTTGCCCAAAAAAATCGTTGTCGAGCAAATGCAGTTTTTTGGGCCATGGGTCCCCCCTCCAGATGTCTGCAATTGCATTAGTCGAACGCGGCTTGCCTTCTTTCTCTGGCACCACGCAAAATTTACACTTCAGGCGGCAACCGCGCTGTGTGAACCCGATGGATTGGTCAAACTCCGGCCATCCGACGTAGTCGTAGTGCTCGTAAGTGGACATCCCTATCTCTTCCTCCACTGTTCGGGTGCTGAGCGTGCCAGTTCCTCCGATGATCGCATCTGGCCATTCAGTCATAAATCTCTTAACTCGATCGCTGGAAAACTGGAAAATACTGGAGCAATAAACGCGGTCGTAAGAACCTTCTTCGAACAGCGTCCGGGTGAGGGATCTTGTGACTGTCACCTCATCGCCGCTGGCTTTATAGAAGTGAGCCAGCTTCATTAAAGCGAGGTTAGGCAACGAACCATCAATCTGAGTTAGTCTAATTTTCATCTTGCCATCTCCACGGCTGCAAGCAGTTCCGGGTTTTTAGCCAGCCGCTCAGCGGCGAGCTGCTCCTGCGCAACTGCCCGCACGACGCGGGCGGCGGCCTCGCATGCTAGGTATTCGGCGCGGTGGATGTCATTCGCGAAATGCGCAGCGGCGATGTGATCCAGCATGTTTGCGAGTACGGCTAGTTCTTGGTTTGTCATAATACGGGATCTAGGCATTGGGGAACTCCCTGATGCGAATGTCCTCTGGTAGGTCGGATAGATTGTGTCGCTTGTCTCGTACGCCGCCCCATTGCTTCATAAAAAACGCCACGCCCGCAGCCTGGCATTGATCCCGCAGCGACCGCGCCCAATCGGGGTGCATAGGCCGCGCGCCGTACCCCGACTCGCCGCCAGCTATCACCCAGTCTATGCCCGTGAGGTCGAGTTTAACTGCTTCGAGCAAAGGCTCCGCGCTGACAAAGCGCACCGCTGCAGGAGTCTCAACCAGCCATGGATTGCGCTCATCAGCGCTCCTCTGGGTGCCGGCGGTTACGCCGATCCATACGTTCGGCAGTGGCCAGCGGATAGCCGCCACACCTGCGACAAAGCGGCGCATGGCAGTTATGATTCCATCGTGCGCCGTGGCCGACGATACGTACTTATGCATACGTTCCGCTCGTTTCGTCAGTAGCTGGAATGTATGTTGCGGGCATAGCGCCATCACTGAAAATACGCGATCTATCAGTTCATAGCCCACGAACTCGCCGAAAAGATCGGTTTGGGAACAGACAAATATCTTCCGTGCCCGCTTCCACTTGAGCGGCTGGAGTAGGATATTATCGTCGCAAAATATGTCTACCTTCTCCCCGTTCAGAACGGTGAAATCAAGGCCTGTACCGTGGTTGGGAAGGTTACGCTTATTGAACGTGCTGGAATAGCAGTTCGCGCACTCCGGACTGACTTTTACGCAATGGACGCCTACTTTCCCGGTATCCTTCCGCCGGGCGCGGATAGGTGTCCATGTTGCATCAGTCCACTCGATCTTGCTCTTCGAACTCATGCCTTTTCCTCGCTTTCTGCCATTCGCTCCAGGATGAGCGCCGCATCATGCCACTTTTCCTTGCGAAGTGCTTTTGCAGCATCCAAAAAAGCCTGCTTCCGAATTGCCGACTCTTCGGCGCGATCTAACTTGTCCAAGATTGCATTCATCTTCTTACTCGTTTTTTTAAGCGGCATGGTTTTCCTCGCTTTCGGATAAGACCGACCACCACGATTTGGAAACTATCGATTCCCAACACAACTGGCATAGATGACCCTCGCCGTGCGGCCATGAGTCATGGTCCTCCGGGCATAGCGCGCACTTGTCCTCCGTCATTCCTTCCCCTCTCTTTCCGATAACCCCGCCCGCCTGATCCCGCTAACCTTGCCACCTTTCGCAATCAAATAGCCGCGGCTTGCCATCTCCGCCCGGAACTCTTCGTCACTCCCGTCTGGTGCCGGTGTCGCGAGTGCGGACTCCGCGATAGTAGCGATAGATACAATGCAGAACGAATCGGAATCAGGTTCTGGCGGTTCAGCTAACTGACGGCTTGCCAGCGCGTCTATCTTCTCCAGCGCCTCGCGGCACAAGGCCAGCGGGTCCATCTGGGCCTTCCCGTATTTTGTTGCTGATTCAACTTCCGTCAACTTGATCATCGTTACCCTCCAAAATCGTCTCGATCTCTGCTATCGCCCGCAGCACTGAGTACTCCGGGTACTTGCGCTCTTTCTGGTACGCAAAGGCAATACCGCTACTTTGTGCATTTCGTATCACTGCCATGATGGCCTCGCGTTGGACCTTGGTCAAGTCCAGCGATGAAGCGGCCCGCAGCCGATCATTTTCCGCCACGATCTCCGCCATTGCTGCTTCCCACGCCACTCGACTATCAGCGATTACCGCCGCCGCCGCGAATTCCCAGGAGGATACTTCCCTTTTGATCATGTACGGAGTCCCGTATGTTCCACGAGGCCACGCACGACCACCCGCTTCCATGCCATCGTTATAAGCCTCCCATCCAACTTGCCCCGGCGTCATATCGTTACTAATAGGCATTATGCTTCCCTCCTGAACTTCTTCCGTCCCGCCTCAGTCAACCGGCATACCCACGCCTGAGACTGCGGGTCATTTCCCTCGAGTCCGCATTTGAGCCACCCACGATTTACCCCGTAATTGGCCGATTCTATTTGACATCTTTCGCGACGGCTAGTGATTACTATGCAGCCGGTCAAGCTGGATTTAAATGCGCGGCTTAGCATGGCTCCAGATTCGCTAGGCATTATGCTTCCTCATACTCGATATCTCCTCCTCCAAGTCACCAATTTCATCTTCGATAGCGTCCCTGCGCTCGACCATTGCCGCCAGTTCACTCCTCAGACTTTCTAATTTTGCCTCTTGGATCTTTACCGGGCCGGGGTAAAGCTCTTCGTCCGCCGGCATTGCAACAGCGCCGTTCTCAATCTGGTTATATCGCAATGGCTCCAGCACCCCGATAATAGCGCCGTCCGATGACCTTGCGACAATCATAGATACTACCTGGGAGCCGTTCGAAAACCATTGCGCGTTTGACGGGAACAGTCTGTAATATGCCTCGTTGACGTAATATGATCCGACAAAACGATGGAACGGAGCAAAATGATCCCCCACCGATGCCGTCTTAGCTGCCTTGATGGGCGTCGTTCTAAATTTCGCCAATTCGAATGGTTTCGTGTAGTCTACCCCAGGAGCTGCTGGCATATCGACGGCGATAACAAAATACGGCGTCACTTGGTACACGGTTCCATCGTGTTCCATCGTTCCAAAATCTTCCACGACGCCACTCGCGAATAGCGACGCTAGCTTTTCTTTCAGAGTCATCGCCCGCCCCAATTCTTTCTCTGGCTCCAGATAAACCAAATCACGAATACGGCGCCGACGATCAGCCACGTAGAAGGCTCCGGTACGGCGGTCATCTGCTCCGGGCACGGGTGCCAGTGGCACGGTGGCGGATGGTGTGGATTAATCATATTCTCCTCGTTCAAATAAATTTGTTTGGTCGCCGGTAACCCCCGGCAGGGGCTCAACATCGAACGCCTGCACCTGGCGGAAGTACGGGCAACATGCAGCACACAGGTATCGCCCTGCGACGTAGTCGCACTCGTCGTTGGCGCCACATTCCCGGCAGTTGCCGGTGAAGCGTAAACTGGTGAAGCGGAAGCACGGCGTCATTCCGCACCGCCAGACGCTCGCGGACGCCGGAGGATGGAAGGACTAGCAGAACCGCCTGCGATGGCAGGAATGGCCGTTTCTGGCCAATGGACGCCTATTCTTTCCACATTCGCCGCCGCCATCTCCGCCCTCTCCATCAACGCTCGCATCAACTCGCCTTGCTCGGCCATCGCCCGCTTCATGCCGGAAACCTCGGCGTCCAGCATGTTTACGCGCACTTCCAACGACTTCTTTTTTTCGTCGCGATTCATCCATACCCGGTGGATCTGGCTATCGCCTTCGATTTCTTTTTTCATACGGTCCCTCCCGGCTGGCACTTGCACTTAGCCGAAAAATCGTAGGGTTGCAAATACGGCCGGCCGTTTTCCTGTATCAATCCCTTCACTTCTCGCCAAACCGTCCGCAGAACGCGACCGTTTTCGCACCTCGACGGGATCAAAACTTTGTCGCAATCGTTGTCTTTTGGATTGTCGAGATCCACTTCAATCCTCGGATCGTATCCCACGTAAGTCCAACCAGGGAACATCCGACCGCAGCAGCCGCCTGCGTAGATTGCCGACGGCGCCGCCTCGTGCTGTCTCTCGGCTTCGGCGCGGACCCATACCCGAATCTCCCCGGCTGTCGGCAGTTTGTTCAGTTCGGAATTACTGGCTCTGCACGTATCGCCAATCAGCGCATCCATGGCAGCCTTTGCTATGACCTCAGTCTCAGCCTCATCGCGCAATGCCTCCGCCCTTTCCCGGTAGCCTGCTGCCCCCATCGAGGCGTAGCCCGTCATACCGTCGAATCTCGTGATCTGCTCTCCGCAAAATTTCAATGTTGGCTTCATTCGAACTCCGTGAGCGAATTGGGATCAAACCGATCTTGTGCCGGACCGCGCTGCATTATCTCCGGTGGGTTCTTTTTCCAGCCGCCAGCTGCTAGCCATTTGTCGAGCGGTTTGGCAAAGCGGTTGCCATCGAGTGCCCAGTGGGATGCCCACGCTACTAGTCCCAGCCAAACGGCGCCCATGAATTTCTCGTACTGACCCGTGTCGCCAAGCCGGTACATGTTGTCCTCGGCGAAGGCAAGCGGGTATCGCGGGTCACATGGCGACGGGTGGAGCTCGACAAACTTTTCAACCCAAAATCCGGGGTCGGATTCGGTCAAATTCGGCGACGGTAGCGATGAGGGTTTGGGAGTATCTGTACTCTGTACTCTGTACTCTGTACTCTGAGGGCGTTTCAGAAACGTTTCACCGCCGTTTCTGAAACGCCCTGGAAACGTTTCATCACTGTTTCGTTTACCGTTTCTGAAACGTTTCACTCTATCGGTTGAAACGTCCGACTGGAATTGCAATTTGTTCCAACCAGTCGGTTGTAATTCGTTCCCGACGTTGATCAGCAATCCGGCATCGAGCATCGCTGTGATGTGATCGGCAATTGCCTGTTCCTTCCGCCGGAGCTTGAAAGCAATGGTCTTATTCGGAGGGAGAAACCCGCCGTTGGACTTCGTCGCCAGCAAACAAAAAATCCACGTGCGAAACTCTGAATCGGTCAGAGCGTGAACGTCCTCATTATCCATAAGGCGCATATACAAGCGAAGCCAACCGTGATCGGTCATAGCCATTTACAGCGCCCCGCCATCTGGACAGTTCATTGATCCTCACAATTAAAATTTACGATCCAGTCTTCTCGGTTTAGAGATGAGGCCGGCTAACCGGCCTCATTTTCCGTAAATTCAGTCCGAGTGAGACTGGCCGGGAGCAACTCCGACATAATAATTTTGCCACGACCTCGCGGCATCTGTCAACGGCTATTCTTCGGCGACTTTGATAACCACAATCCTTACGCCCGGTACGTCCAGCGCATCACGGTCCTCCAGAGGGTAGACTTTAGCCAGCCGGGAGTACTCGATAATCTGGCCATCGTCCCCGTAGACGCCAGCAGTCGTCATGGCATCTTCAGTGGACCGCGCTAGCTTGCTCAGGTCAGGCCGCGTTGCAGGGTAAGTCCGCCGTCTCTTAGGCGCGCCTGCTGGCTTGCGAAGGGTAAACACCATAGACACCACCACGGCCCCCAGGATCGGCGGACGGCCCGCCATGGCCTCACGCGCCGCCCAGACCACGGATTCCCGCCACGGCTTCACCAATTTCGAGTTCTCGATCATTCTTCTTCCGCCGACGTACCGTTTCGAGCCCTGCGGGCCGGGCGTTCCGTATACGATTATTTTTACTGTTTCTACTGTTTTTACCATGTTTCCTTTCTGTTTTTTCCGGGCGGAGTTACCGCCCGGTTAGAATTCAAATCCAAAACCCTTATAGGTGCGTGAGTGGCTCGTTAGGCAAACCTTTCTCGTTTAAGGCTGTTTATGCTCGCCAAGCGTAGTACCTCTTTTGGGGAGGGATGTTTGCCCCGAATCTTCCCCCGCTCGGGGCCGGCGGGAGGAGTCGCCAATGAACGTGGCGATGAAGGTCTTAGGCCGCTGCCTAGTGCAACATGTTAAAAAGGCAAGTCGTCGTCCGAGATTTCCAGCGATGCCATGCTGGCGAACGCTTCCGCCACTGCTACAGCTACCGGCGGGAACGGCTTCGTAGAAATTTGGGAGACAAACACGCCTACTCTCCCGTTCATCTCCCATGGCTTCGTCCGGATGTGGCACTCCAGCCCGATGAGCCCGTGTCCCCATTGCTCCAAGTACGCCGGCAAATGCAGTCTGGCCCGATCAGCGCCGAACCGAACCGCAAAGCCCAGGCTTCGCTTTTTTTCTTCGTCCTTGCCGAATTTAAGCTTGTAGGTTATGGAGTTGCTTCCCTGCGTCAAGCCGATGTGAATCTCCGGCTTGCCGTCGTTGTCTTCCATCAGCGAGTAAGCGCTGATTTCTGTGATGTATTCTTTGTTGGGATGAAATGACATTTGCTAAACCTCCCCCGTCGCTGATGCGACGATCTCTGTTTTTTTCGTGTCTTTTAGTTGCTCCAGTTGCGTGGAGTATTCTTCGCCGAGCATGGTCTTTTTACCCTTCAGCAGCAACCACGCCGCCCGCAATTGGTCTGCATCAGTCGCCGCGAGAATGGCGCTTTTTATTTGGCTGAACACCGCCGTCGATTCTCGCTTGCGCTTCTCATCTTCGGCTGTGGCGCGTTCCGCATCATGCGCTGCGGTTGCGTCAGGGTCGCCCATACTTGCCTGAGTCCCTGAACCCAGGTAAGACAACATTGGAGCGAAGGTCTCGTAATTGGGTTCCACCACAGTCCTATTCGTGAGGATGCCGGAGCGATCCTTTTCAAAAAATGCCGAGATCTTTTGCGACCCGTCGGGCATGTATTGCGGCTTCATGCGGATAAGCAAATGCGGTTCATATGCCGTCTCGCCCTCGGCTTTCATTTTTGACCCAACCACCTTGGTTTGCCCGTCGTCATCCTCTTCCATGACCACGCCTTCCCGCCCGCAGATAATAGCGTGAAAGTTGCCATCTAGCAGCAGCGCCATGAGCTTCTTGTATGGCTTCTTAATCGGTCCCCACGCTTGAATGGGAAGCCCACCATTCGCCATTCGCTTGCCGGCGTACGCGGCTTGCGCTGCCTCCCATATATGGGTAATGGAATCGAGAACCACGACTCCATGGACAGCGGAATCAAGCTGCTCGATTGACTCAATCACGTCGTAAATGCTACGAGTGTAAATCGCGTCGAAGTCGAAGCCGCCAGGGTGGACTCCCCTCTCCTTTATGTCCTGCGCATAAAAGTCTGTGCCGTGTTCGGTATCGACGTAGGCGACACGCCTACCATCCCTTTTTGCCAAGCCTTCAGCCACCAGGAGAGCGGTAAAGGTTTTACCGCTCCCCTGTTTGCCGTAGAATCCGGCCTTAAATCGCGCCTGCTGTGGCGCCGCTTTTTGGAATGCCATCGCTAACCTTCTCTCTTCATTGCGACCGCGTCGCGACTCTGTTGAGCAGCAAAGGCCGCACTAAATTCTTCATCGTCTGATTTCTCGTGAGACTCTTGCTCCAGTACCTTCGCCTCCTCGCACGCGAGGTTATACAATGACTTCGCCAGAGATGCGGAGCGCGAATCAGCGCCAAAGACGGCAATAATTGCGCCGTGCAAGTTGTCTATCGCTGTTACGATGTCGTCGTAATCGAGTATCTGTATTTTTGTCACGACTTCACCGGGATCATGCGGCCCCCAGCATTCGATGTACCCACTCCTTGCCAGATGTCTCATTAATGAAAAGTGCGGTGTGGTGGCTATCAACAAGACCGGCCATAATGTCGCCATTGATGTACGAACAGACCCATGCGATCATGCGTCCATCTTCTTGGAATGCTACTGACATCGAGGATTGATGTTCGTACGCCCCTCGCTTTAACCATGTGATTACTTTCATATTTTCCTTTCCAAGTTACTTCACCGCGATCATGCGATCCAGCAATCTGCAGGCACTTGCCTGCAACTTTTTAACCACGGGCGCAAGCGCGTCCACTGGCGCCGCCAGCACCGCATTCCTAACCGCATCATTTATCAACGTCACCATATGGACGCGTTGGTGGCCACCATCAGCAAATACAGCCGTCAATGCCGCCTGCCTCGCCGCTTCTTGCCCAGACTCCCTTGCCGCCGCCATCGCTGGAACCCACTCATAGTCCGCCTCCACTGCCTCCAATGCTTCCCAGGAGCCGCGCAGCACTTCCGCCAACACCGGCCCGATATCATCCTGTCTAGCCGCGTTAACTATTTTTTTGGCTCCGCGCAACGCGTCAGCATGTTTTTTCAAGCCAGCGACATCCAACCAAGCTGGTGTGTATTCTCTCGCGAGCCAGTCGAATGCCAGCGATGATCGCCGGATTTGTACAGCCATCCTTGCCTTCGTCCCGATCAGAAGAATGATGTACGGCTTCAACATCGCCCGGTCCGCATCTGGAAGCCCATCGTTCCAGCGACGCAGGAAGCTACTCAGCACCGGGCAAGCGCAGTCAGGCCGGTCCGAATGAGGCTCACCGGCAATATACGCCACCGCTTCCATGGCGCAAGCGCCGGCCGCCAGATCCTCGTGATTGCCTTTTTGCAGTGTCACGCCTTTCAACCATTCGATGCGCTCTGGTATCGCGGCGATCATCGGCTCACCGCCCATCCGACCAACACGACCGCCGCAAGGCATACCAAGCACCACGCCCGGTACAGCCGATGAAGGCTATGCATTCGCTCGGATTCTGCGAGTTGCCGCGAATACTGCCGCGATGCAACCGCCTCCACGTATCCGGTCCCGCTTTTGCGGGACCGTGTGGACCGGTCTATTTCTGATTCGTTGCGTATCATTTTATTTTTACCTTGTCTTTCCCTACCAAATTCAGCGCGTTCACTCTACCGCCGCTCTGAAAAGCCAGTCGATGGCCCAGCAACACCACAAGATGATACAGACCAACGAGACCCAAACCATGGCAAAGTTAATTTTCCAGTCTGGTTGATTATAGTCACGGCTGAAGCGATAAAGTTCGTCTAACGCTTGACAGACCAACTTTATCGCGTTCACTCTACCGCCGCTCTCAGGAGCCAGCCGAACACGCCGCTCAGCACCGTCAGCAAAAAGCAGGCGACGTACCAAAACGTGTGGCGTTCCTCTTCTCGTTTGCTCACTTCTTCTCCCCCTCGCTAAACGCCGCCAGCCGCGCAGCCGCGAGATGGGCGTATAGCTCGGCATCGCCGGCGGAAAAGGCTGCATCAGCGGCGGCGGCGGCGGCATCGGCTGAGGCTGCTTTGGCGGCTTTGGCTGCTCTATCAGCAAGTGCACTCAGAGATGCAAGTGCCTTTGCGTATTCACTTTTGCTGGTCACTTTGCCCCCTTTCCGACGGGGGCGAGGTACAGCTTGATAGCGTCCTCAACATCTGCGGCGGCGGCATAGGCGTCATTGGCAGCCAGGGCGGCGGCATAGGCAAACTTACGGCTGGCGGAATATGCGGCACGGGAGGCATCAGCGGCGGCGTGGGCAGCGGCCCATGCCGCATCGGCGGCATCGGCATTGGCATCGGCATTGGCATCGGCATTGGCGGCGGCTGCGGCAGCGGCAGCGGCAGCGGCGGCGACTGCGGCGGCGACTGCGGCGGCGGCTTTGGCCGCAAGGGCACTCAGAGAAGCAAGGTCTGCTGCGTATTCACTTTTGATGGTCACTTCTCCCCCTCGCTTCTCTCCAGCCGCTGCAACAGCCTTAGCGCCGCCAGCCGCGACACTTCGAGGTGTGCGTATAATACGGCATCGCCGGCCAAAGAGGCGGCATCGGCATCGGCTTCGGCGGCGGCGGCAGCATCGGCGGCAAGCGAACTCAGCCTATCAAGTGCCGCGGCGTATTCACTGTTGCTGGTCACTTTGCCACCTTCCCGGCAGGCGTAAGGTAAATCTTGATAGCGGCCTCAACCACATCACGTAAGGACTTGCCGACGGCGGCAGCGTGAACCCGGATGCGCTTGTGAGTCGCTGGGCTCACCCGGATATGCTTGTCTGGTGGTTCAGTTACTTTGTTTTGTTGTATCACTGTAACGCTAGATTATCACATGCTCCGCCGATTGCAATAGCCAGCGAAGATTTATTTTGCCGGCACCAAACGCAGAAAACCCCCGGCCAGGGTAGCCGGGGGTTCGAGAATCTGGCGTGGTGATCATAGCACCGCGCGGGAACAATCTCAGTATTGCACAATCAGCGGCTTCGAAGTTCTGCCCGCAACTTTTCAATGACCTGGCGCCGTACCAGCATGATCCACGTCTCGCTCCTCCCGCAGCGTTCCTGAATCACCGGCCACGATTCGCCGACCAGCAATCCATCGGCAACGCGTCTTTCGATTCCATCGAGATTTCCGACGGCGCGCTTCAGATTGCGCATCGATTCCGTTGTGATTGCGCAGTCCTCAGGCGTATGACGCGTGTCAACCAACACTGGCATGTCGCTGGTAAAGACCGGCGCGCGGCCACATCTGCTCCGAGGATTAACCTTTCGCAGGTAGTCGATGCACTGCCGTTTAGCCGCGACTATTTCGCAGCCCGGTTTCGCCTGCCACGCCGCAATGCAGGCTTCCTGTACTAAATCATCTTTATCTCGTACCCACCAGTAGCGCGTGTTTACCATGCTGCGAATAGAAGAGATGAGACATGGAGACATTCCGGATCACCCCTTGGAAGCCCAATAGCCTTTTTTGACAGCTTGTAGCATGTCCAAAACTTTTGGATCGGCAGGATCGATCTTATTACCAAGCTGCTGTGAAAGTGCGTCTCTGACAAATTCCCTGAAATCGTCTGTTGGCGTTTTCGCCTTCAACGCCGCGATCTCCTCGGCGATGACGACATCCATTTCCTGATCTGTAAGTGGATTCATATTTTTCCTTATTCCAACACTACTATTTGCGCCAGTTGGCGTGTTCCAATCGGGTTTGTAGCAAAGTTCGGGGTTACCGCTTTGATGGACCACAAGTCACCCGCGGCCACAGCGACTGACCCAGTAAACTCAGCTGTTGTTACTGCCGTCAAAGAGGTGTCCCATGACATAGTTCCGGTTATTGCCGTGTCAACTCCGTTAAGTCTCAGCGTAATAGTCACGGCTTCATTAGTGCCGACCGTGGTTCCGGTGGTGTTTGAAAAAATCAGTTTAGTAATTGTTCCCGCATTCAGCACGTATAACTTTGCGTTTCCAGATTCCGTCGTCAGCAGTCCGAGATTTGCCCACGACAAATAATACGTTGTGCTATCGACCGGATTAAATCCGCCGATATTGTTCATTGTTAGAATTCTCGTGACACCTAATGACGTTCTAGCTGCTGCGGCAGTAGTTGCGCCAGTTCCGCCGTTGCCAACTGGCAGCGTGCCAATCACGCCTGTCGTGAGTGGCAACCCAGTCAAATTAGTTGCGACCCCGGATGTTGGCGTGCCTAGAAGAGGAGTCACAAGCGTTGGCGAAGTGGCGAACACCGAAGCGCCTGTCCCTGTTTCGTCAGTCAGCGCCGCGAGTAGATTGGCCGAGGATGGCGTTGCGAGCGCCGTGGCGACGTTTGCGCCGAGGCCGGATACACCCGCGCTGATGGAAGGCTGCGCGCATGTCAGATCACCATTTGCAGCTATGGTCGTTGCAAAATTATTGGCCGCGCAATCGGCGGGATTTGCCGCCAGCGCCGTCGCTGTCCCCGCATTGCCCGTTGCCGATCCGCTGGTGCCGGTAACGTTCCCGGTAACGTTGCCAGTGAGCGCCGCGGTTATCGTCCCTGCGACGAAGTTCCCGCTTCCATCACGCGCCACGATGGCAGACGCTGTATTAGCGCTGGCCGCCGTCGTGTTGGCATTCGGTAGTACGCCAGTCACTTTCGCCGTCATGTCGATTGACCCAGCCAGCATCGCATTGGTAACTGTACCGGCAGGGGGGGCATACAGCACCCATGACCCGGCAGGGCAAATGTAGACTCCATTTGTCAGAGAGTTCAAAGCAAAATCAAGGCCCGCCGTACACGCTCCGCTGGGTACTCCGGCGTTTACTTGCGATGCCATCTTCTTGTTCAATTGCGGAAGTGAACCTGATGGCGTGTCGCTCGATTGGATTGTGACAAACTGGCCGAAAAGCCCAGTGCCAAGTGTCATAAATAATGCGATTCTCATAATGCGCTCCATGCTCCTGTGTATGTACTCCATGCGTTCGTCAGATCTGCCCATGTAGTAGGCGCTACGCCGCCGCTAGACGCCGTCTGAAACCTCTCCCGGTACTCATACGTGCCGCACACCACGCGTAGCCAGTAAGGTGTTGCAGCCGTGAGTGCTGTCACAGAAAGAGACCGCGCCAAGCCTACGGCTGTTGTCGCTCCCGGCGTGCCCGTCGTTGCGCCGAATGCCTCGCTGGTACTCGCCGTCACTGTGCATGCGCTGGATGTGGGCGCGGAGAATTGGACCGCCGCGGTAGTCGAGCTTGGCGAAATGGAACGTATTTTGAAAAAGTGCCATGGCGAGAGCGTGCCCGCTACAACCGTTGAAGTTGCTCCGTCAACCATCGCCATGTCAGCGCCTAGATCCCGTCCTCCAGTCCCTGCCGCCAAAGCAGGCGACCCGGCTTTGATGGTCCAGTCAGAGGCTGGATTGGTAAAGATATCGGATGCCGTCGCGGGGAGAGTTCCGGAGTAAAGCTGCGGCCCCGTATCTCCCGTGCATGTCGTCGAAAGAGTCGATCCTCCAATCAGCGCGTTCGCCCGAAAATTGAAGCTGCTGCCCGCGACCATGACGACGTTCTGAATACCGCACCAATTGGTTGCGCCAACAACTCCAGTAGCAAGCCAGCCGTATGAAAACGGGGACCACACATTGTCGATGATATTTACGTTTCCACTCCAATTAGCCGATGCATCTGAATTGTTAATGATTCCGTGAGTGGGGGACCCTGACACTGAATTATGCCTGAACACCATGTCAGAGACAGTATGGTAGCTGAGTACCCTGCCGGTGCCGAACGTCCCGGCGCCGCCGTAGAAAAATCCGGTGATCAAATTGTTGTGGATGTTGTGCCGGGAAGCCATAGTAATAGAAGTTCCAACGTAGCCATTGGCCGGCGTCCATATGTAGCCCATGTTCCCATAGCTCCAGCCAGCGCCAATGTTTACGCCCCGGTTATAGGCTTTCTCCACGTCTTCAATGTTGTACGCCCGTGAGGTCTGGCTCGTTTGATTCACTAGAAAAAGCGGGCCGCCCTGGGCATTATCCCAAGTGTTCCGGAAATAATTTCCGATCAGCTTAACACGCCTCCCATCCTTCAGCTCAAACATGTTTTTTTGTGACGGAGTGGAAAGGTATGCCGGAGGACTTACCGTGACCCATGTCCCCGTCGCCACCGTGCACTCGTACCATTGCCCGCCTGAAGTGTTTTGATACAGTTCGCCAACTAGACACGCGCGAACGGGAACACCGGCGGACGCCTCCCGCTTCCAAGAAGGATCTTTACTGAAAAGATTACCGCGAAAGTAAAAACCACTTTGCGGATGTTGGCCCATATTTGTGTTGGACTGCCCATTTCCATCGTTACCGCCAGCGAGAAAG
>Ga0163150_10003783_pt1 | contig 20918 bp, 19 predicted proteins | sample OliLakLV19P2IB_FD_148628 | JGI IMG/M metagenome (GOLD analysis project Ga0163150, IMG submission 148628) | Freshwater microbial mat bacterial communities from Lake Vanda, McMurdo Dry Valleys, Antarctica - Oligotrophic Lake LV.19.P2.IB | ecosystem: Environmental > Aquatic > Freshwater > Lake >...
AAACATGAGGACAACAATCCTGCACTCGATCTGTACTGGAATTGATAGCCAGTAGCTTTGAGTCACTTTAGTAGCCCCTTCTAGGGGCTTTCCCGAAAGCTACCGGCTCTGCCGGTAGTTGCTGACTCAAGATTAATTCAATTTATGCACTCTCTCATTTCAAGAAGGAGCATGTGAATGTTTTGGATTTTTTGCATGATGATCGTAATTTGACATAGGAGTGGGTCGCCCAAGAACTATCAACATCCCCATAGATCGTGGGTCGCTTTCGAACAAAACATTCTGGCGGAGCCAACGGGATTCGAACCCGCGACCTCTGCCGTGACAGGGCAGCGCTCTAACCAGCTGAGCTATGGCTCCACATATAATGATGAAAAAAGAACAGAGACCATCGCGCAGCACCTTTTTCTGCTTCGTCTCGCAAGCGAGACTCAAGCCAGCTACAGTTATGGCTCCACGTTTGTGGAAGTAATTATCGTAATGGAGATCGCGCAGCGTTTCCTCCGACTCGTACGCCTACGGTATACTCGACACAGCTGAAGCTGCGGCTCCAAAACATCGAAGAGAAAAAGAACTGCAAGTCATGCGCAGAGTGTGGTTTTCGACCGTCAGCTGCACCTGACACCCACCAGTAGCGGGCTCGGAAGTGTAGCCTTATTTCGGTACGGAAGTAAAGAGTCCCGTACAAGGCATTCTTGGTCTATTATCTGCATCGATGACATCTATCGACCCCCACATCTTCCGTGCCTACGATATTCGTGGCAAAGCTGAGAGCCAAGTGACGCCTGAGGTGTGCGAACTCATCGGACAAGCGTTTGGCACGGAGCTGAAGAAACGATACAACAAAGAGCACCCGACAGTTGTCGTAGGACGAGATGCCAGAACACACGGCCCGATGCTAATGGAAGCGTGCATTCGCGGACTAATGAAGGCAGGAGCAACAGTCAAAGACATCGGCATGACGGCCAGTCCCATCAACTACTTTACGATCTCAGATCAAAATTTCGATAGTGGCATGCAGGTCACTGCGAGTCATAACCCGAAGGAAGATAACGGCATCAAACTGCAGACGAGAAATGCGGAGGCGTTTAGTGGAGAGGATTTGCAAAAACTACGAAGGGAAATTGAACATGGAAAATTGAAAATGAACAATGCACAAGGCTCGGTTGAAAAGTATGACGCTATGAGTCCGTATGTTGATCGATTAACGAAGATGTTTGAAGGAGTGGGGGCTGACATGCAGATCGCACTCGATGCAGGAAATGGAGTCGCAGGGCCTGTGGCAGTGCAGATTCTTCGTAGCATTGGTTGCACCGTCACCGAGCTCTACACAGAGCCAGATGGCACGTTTCCGAACCACGCGGCAGACCCGAGCAAGTACTCGACACTGAAAGAACTGCAAGAAATAGTGCAGACGAAAAAACTTTCGCTTGGCCTCGCGTTCGATGGCGATGGCGATCGTCTCGGTGCAATCGATGAACAAGGACAGATCGTCACTGCGGATCAACTCCTTCTCCTCTTCGCGAAAGACCATCTTCTCAGAAACCCAGGTGCGACAGTTATTTACACAGTGAGTAACAGTAGCCTCCTCGAAACGGAAGTGAAGAAGTGGGGAGGAAATCCTGTCATGTGCAAAGTCGGCCACTCGTACGTGGAACATGCGATGACTGAAATGAAAGCACTGCTCGGCGGAGAACAGTCTGGCCACTTCTTTCTCGGTGAAGGCTATTTCCCTTTCGATGATGCGATGATGGCAGCGCTTCGTTTGATCGCTATTTTGAAATCTTCAGGTACCACACTCTCGAAAGAAATCAGCGATTTCCCAACAGTATACCAAGCAGAAGAAAGACGTCCTGCATGCTCGGATGACAAAAAAACATCGGTCGTCGAGCGTGCGACGAAGCATTTCCAAGCGCAGTATCCAGTCGTCACGCTGGACGGTGCACGTATCGATTTTGGTGATGGGGCATGGGCGGGCATCCGGTACTCGAACACCAGTCCGTGTCTTAGTATCTGTATAGAAGCTCGGTCAGAAGAGAAGCTGAAGGCAGTAGAGGCAGAAGTTCTAGAGCACCTAAGAACGTATGGGGAGGTGGAGCTGTAGCAGAAAAGTCGAACAAGCGGTTAGTGGTTAGCGAGTAGCGGGTAGAACGCACTTGTCTACGTGTTTACACTGTAGTCATGAGTAATATTCCATTTCATAAACTAACGACATGGCGAAAAGCGATGCAGCTGACCAAGAAAGTATACGAAGCGACTCGTACCTTTCCTGACTTCGAAAAATTTGGTCTATGTTCACAGTTACGTAGAGCAGCGGTATCAGTTCCATCAAATATTGCAGAAGGTAGCCAGAGAGGGTCCGATAAAGACTTTGCTCAGTTCCTACGCATTGCGAAAGGCTCACTTGCAGAGATACAGACACAGATTTTGATTGCCAAAGAACTAGAGTATCTGTCAGAGGAAGCTCTAAAAAGCATTTTAGGAGATATTTCTGGACTTTCCAAAATGCTTCGTGCATTCATTGCTACAATTGCTACCCGCTAACCGCTACTCGCTACCCGCGTGCATCACGTACTTTCACTTACAGGCAGACGCTGGAAGATCAGTAATGAAAATCCAATGACCCCTAGTATGTGTTTGGAGAATTTAATAAACACACGAATACTTTCTTCCACAGATGCACTCTCCGATCCACTTCTCTTCCCCGAAATGGAAAAAGCAGTCGATCGTATCGAGAAAGCAGTCGAATCCAAAGAAACGATCGGTATCTTCGGTGACTACGATGCAGATGGTGTCACAGCTACAGCCATTCTTGTACGCGCACTTCGTCGACGAGGGGTCGACCCAGTTGTCTACTTGCCCGACAGAATGAAAGAAGGCTACGGCATGAAAGAGCAGAGTATTCGATCCCTTGCAGGGAAAGGTGTCACACTTCTTCTCACTGTCGATACAGGCATCGCAGCGCACAAAGAAATCGCGCTTGCCACAGAGCTTGGTATCGATACGATCGTCACAGATCATCACAAACCACAAGGCGGCAGGCCTGCGGCCTATGCCGTTATTCATCCAGAATTTGCAGCGTTTCCAAACCAACATCTCTGTGGCGCAGGTGTAGCACTCATGCTCGTTCGCGCCCTCGAGAAAGGCGAAGTCTGGCAAGACATCGATACTGATCTCGTCCTCGCAACTATCGGAACTATCGGAGATGTGATGCCACTCACGGGAGAAAATAGACTCCTCGTTATTCATGGCCTCAAGGCCATCGAGAGACTGCAACCATGTCCGCTGTTGGATCTTATCCATAGTGTGAACACAGGAGCAAAGATGACAAGTGGAGACATCGCCTTTCGGGTTGTCCCACGTATCAATGCTGCTGGGCGTATGGCCGACCCGCTCATCGCACTCACTGCGCTGCTCGAAGGAGGTGAAGCCCTCGAAAAACTACACGCACTGAATGGCGAGAGGCAATCGCTCGTGAAAGATCTCCTAGAAACACTGGTCGATACTGTCGATGGATCAGAGATATTTCTCTGTCTTGGTAGTACAGAGATCACCCCCGGTGTCGCAGGACTCGTTTCCGGAAGACTGACAGAAACATACGGCAAACCCAGTCTGGCAGCCGCTTTCATGGGCGAGCACGCAACTGCGTCGCTCCGTAGTGTGGCAGGCGTTGACTTGATGGAATGTCTGACAGATGACACAGTGCGTCCCTTCTTCCAGACGTTCGGAGGCCACAAAGAAGCTGCTGGTTGTACGTTCAAGACGAAAGATTTCAACGCACTAAAAAAAGCGCTGAATACAAAACTCACAACACTCATTGATCCAAAAAAACTTCTCCCTACACACAGCATTGATGCTGTTCTGCATAATCTGCCGACACTCTCATTCGTCGAAAAATTACAAAACCTTGCCCCGTTTGGCCAAGGGAACCCAGAGCCGCTTTTCCTGAGCACCAATCAGTCACTCAGAGATTTCCGATCAGCAGGAAGTGACCAAGCACATCTGCAGTGCACCATCGGCTCGGTTAAAGCCATTGGCTTTCGCTTGGGCTCACTCCTTTCTTCACTTTCAGTAGAACAGAAGTACGATTGTGTGTATCGGGTTAGCAAAAACACATGGAACGGGCGAGATTCGTTACAGCTGGTACTTGAGGATATTCGGAAGTCGGAGGGCTTGTAGCAATTAGCAGTTGGCAATTAGCCAGTAGCGTATTCATAAAAAGCCAAGCGCCAATAGCGAAAAGCTCATTGCCCGATCTACACCGGAGCCAACGTTCCTTCCATCTGGAAGACTTCAGTGACTGGTGCCTGCAACGCTGTTGCGATTTTGTATGCAAGAAGAACTGATGGATTCGTTGCACCACGCTCGATGGACATAATCGTCTGCCTACTGACACCCGTACGCAAAGCGAGCTCTTCTTGCGTCATTCCTTTATCGAAGCGAAGTCGGCGGATACTGTTACTGAGGCTTGCTGGCATGGGGTGTAGGGGGAGAATCAGAAGTGTACACCGATGTGTACTGTGGAGACGATTGTACATCTCTTTTCGTTCTGATCAAGTGTAGCAAGTGTGGTACAAAAAATACAACACTTCGTTACAGAATACTTCGTACTTCTACTATTCCTTTCTTACTACAGTAACGGCTCATCAAATACTGATTCTATGTCCATCTCTTCTTTCTTCGGTGGCTCCGATGCTGCTTCATCCCATTTCTTAAGCATTGTTTCCACATCTTTTTTTGGTACACAGTACTGAGATCTGGACCAATCGATAATTTGCTTCGAGTAATCGTGCGTTGGGCTCGGTGCATCCAACGTGAAGCCCGAGAATGCCTCGCGTAGCTGGCCGTTGACCGACATTTTCGTGTAAAACTCACGCACACCAAGGTTGATGATGTCACGCTCTTTAAAGACAGGGTTGTACTCCTCCGACAGAATAGCAGCGTCTTCAGCACCCACACGGAAGCTGACCATAGAACCGACGTTTCCAAACACCGTTTTGCGTACAGCCTCATTGAGCTGCCCCATGTACTGGTGAGCGATTGTCAGATTCAGCCGATACTTTCGTGATTCAGACAGAATCTCAGCAAACGTATCTGTCGCAAAGTTCTGAAACTCATCGACGTACAAATAGAAGTCTGTGCGCTTGTCTTCAGGCGTATCAGCTCTACTCATCGCAGCTTGGTAGAGCTTAGTGATAAACATCGCACCGATGAGTGACGAGTTCTCTTCACCGAGAAGTCCTTTACTTACTTTCATCAGCAAGATTTTCTTCTGATCCATAAGCTCTCTGATATTAAACTTGGTCACTGGCTGACCGATCATATTGCGGATCATATTTGTCGCGACGAATTGTCCGACTTTATTCAGAAGTGGCGTAATCGCATCGGCATCAAACTTCTCGCTCCATGCAGCGAATTCGCTCACCCAGAAACTCTTCACCACAGAATCTTGGATCCTACTCACGATTTTCTGGCGGTAGTTTTTATCCGTAAGCATTTTGAGGATTGAAAGCACCGTCGTATTTGGGCTATCGAGTAGCGCCAGCGTTGTGTAGCGAAGTACGTGTTCCAGTCGATCTGACCAGTTGCTACCAAAGAGCTTCTTAAAGATCTGTATGAAGCCAATCGTCACTTGCATTTTGTACGCATCCTCCACTTTTTCGAGTGGGTTAAATGCGATCGGAAATTCTATGTCTCCTGGATCGAGTAGCACAACATCTTTTATGCGATGCTCAGGAACATAGCGCATGACAGCATCGACTAGATCTCCGTGTGGGTCGATCACTGCAACTCCTTCGCCATTCTGCAGGTCAGTATTGATGAGAAGCTCCAGCATCTTACTTTTTCCAGAGCCAGATTTACCAACAACGTAGAGGTGGCGTCTGCGGTCACTTCGTTTGATACCAAACGGCACAAAGTTATTGTGGTAGTTCGTGATACCAAATGCACTCACGTCAGGATCGCCTGCTTTTGGTAGATCCTGTGGTGGATCGGACTTACGTGCAAGAACGTGCACGATGTGTGGCACTTCGTCCGCATTGGGGAAGTGATAGAGCGTTGCGACTTCTTTGGCACTCAAAATCGCAGATTTTGCGTGTGTTCGTGCGCGATAGTTCTCTAAAAAACTCTTCATTGATTTCTGTGGCACCTCATAAAATTCATTAATATCTTTATCGTTGTACTGCGTAAATGCTGAACTGATGGCGAGGAGCTTACGTGTTGCTGATGGAAGATCGGTACTTGCGTATGCTGTGCGGATACTGACGCGATAGGGCTTGATATCCGCTTTTTCTGTCGCCAGTGCATGACGACGTCCTTGAATACTTTTTCTACCACCAGGGCGCATACGATCGCGGACACTGAAGAAGAGACGGATGCTGGCAAGGCGGATGGTGAAGCGGCGAAAGAAATGGAAGAACGCAGTATCATCTCTCGGCTCAGCAATGATCTGTACCCACACCTGATCCCCTGTTGGAATTTTTGAGATCACAGAGAAAATACGAGTCGCACTATCTTCCTCGAACATGTCATACGTTTTGATCGGATAAATATCCGACGCACTCATTCTGATTTCCGATCCTGCGATGGCACCAGTGCTTTCATCAAATGACTGTGTGTAGTCCGATGTTTCCTGTACTTCTGCGTCTGGAAAGGTGGAGTAGATGAGTCCTTCAACGGTCTCATACAATTTTTCTTCGACGACGATGTAAAAGTATGTGTATTGGTTCGTTCCGAAGTATTCCAAACTCACGAGCTTTCCTGTGAAGGTATTGCGCATATTGATGAGCAATTCCTGAAACTTCGATTCCAGCTTTTTTGCACCAGGCGTCCCCTGCGGAATGACAATGTGAAGATAGCGAAGTGTCATAATAGACATTATACAATATAATCAGAGTTTAGCAAAGCATGAGAAATCCCTTCTAGCACTGGATTGTAGCCTTTTTACTGAATAATAGGTACTTCTCGAACTCCGTTTTTGCGGCTTAGTACACGGTTTGCAGGTAGCACTCCTCGCATATAACGGCCTGAGAGTCATCTGGCTCGAACATCGTCTGCATACTCTTCATACATTTCGGACAATCCCGAGTGTAGATCGTATGCCTGTTTTTCACTGCCGATAGTTCTTGCATTCTCTCCTTTGGATGCAGACGAGGAACAGGAAGCCCCTTCTTTCTATAGAACGCAAGTTCCTGTGGAATGAGTCGATATGGCGTGCCGCTTATCGTCGAACGAATGGTGTAGTTCAAAATATCATCTGGCACATCGCTGATGTTTTCAGGAATACGATTTCCCTCGATCCCTTTCATCCCATCAGGAAGAGACTGTTCGTACGTGGACCAAGTCCAACCTCTTTTCATCACCTCCTTTTCAGTGAGCGGGTACCATTCCATTGCTTTTGTTTCGTTATATCCAAAAGAAGAAATTGCGGGATCGAAAAATTCTCCCCACTCCCCAGTCTTTTTCATATGCTCGATGATACGCGGAACAAGTTCCTCATATTCTTCTTTTGTGTATTGCTTATTGAGGATGCAATACTTCGATTCTTTGAGTCCGAAGCAACCAAAACAGTGACTACATCCCTGACAGTTATCAGAGTAGAGTAGATGATCTGACTGGTATGCGAGATTGCAGAATGCACTTCTTTTTAAATCGATCACTCCAGCACAGTTATACAGCAGTTCGCCATCGCCCGATCGCATCAAGTCGTAACAGTCTGTATTACTATTCCCTTCATACACATAGAAACAATCCTCAAAATTCTTTGTGTTGTAGCCGTGCTGCACGTTTTTACAGTGGAACTGATAGTTCCCCGTACACTCCTCAGAGCCGATTGCCCACATGTTTGGCGCTGGAATGATGAGCCTGAGTTCAGCGACTTTTTTCTTAAATTCCTCACGGAAGACAGAGTCTGTAAGTAGTCAATTTCTGGTTTTCTTGAATTCCTCTTCACTGACATTTTTGTTCAGTACTTCAGTTTTTGCGTTACGTCTTCCTACACAACCAAGGAGCTTACTGCCTCCTTTACAGTCGAAACAGAACATCGCGTCCGTAAGATTGAAACAGACATTCAAGAAATCTCCATTATAACACGCCTCGGAGAAGATGCAGCTAGAACAGAGCTCCATCTTTGAGCAGGAAAAACAATCGATACAATCGATACAGTCGAAGACGAAGTCACTAAAGAATACATTCTCACAATCGATTATCGAACTCGACATGTAACAGTTTTTATTTCTCGAGCTATGAACAGTGTAGTCGGAGTTTTCACTCTGCGTATTGAAGATTGTCAGCCTTGGAGTTACTTTTTTGAGTGCATCGAATTGCTCTAAAAATGTTTTCGTGAAATCAAACTCACGACCGTACTCATGCGCATTCCATTGGTCTGACCAAAAACATTCATAACAGAAAACAGGCAGCCCTGTATCTGGTGAGTAAATGGAAATCACCTGTTTCTTACAAGATGTACACGTGTTTTTGTAGTAACAACTATCATTACGGAATGCGATGCGTCGTTGCTGCCTGCACGGAGGACAGAGTGTTGGTGATGGGAATAATGACTTCTCTCCATCAAACTCCGGCGATACCTTCTCGTAGAATGCGAGATCTTCCTCCGTCACTTCAAATTCATTCTTACACCAGCCGTTGGCGCAGGTTTTGTGCACCGAGGACTAGTATACACCTCTTTTAGGTAACACTCCTCGCAATACACTTTGAAGGGTTGTGTAGGTTCATAAATGCTCTGTATAGGGTTCTGGCAATTATCGCAGCTCCTTTTGTACTGGAGATAGGAATGCTTTTTACGCATACGTTTTTTGTGTCGCTCATCTGGATGGAGACGTGGAATTGGCAGTCCTATCCTTCTGTAAAAATCCAGCTCTTGCTTCGTAATTCGGAATGGTCGACCTGTCTCACTACAAAGAATGGGGATAAAGGCAAAAAATGAGAGATGAGTTGATCGAAATCACTCTCTAACAATGACCGCACTGCAAAACATTAATGAGCGTCTTGATAACCTAGAGATTGTAGAAGTGCCAAGACTAAAGAAAGCAGTTGGCATTTAATACACTTCAGCAAGATAGCAGGATTCACAATACACAGTTTCAAGTCTCTCTGGCGCATACGTCGTTTGTATCGCCTTACTACATTTCGCACATTCTCGGTCCCAAAGCACGCGAGGATTTCGTGCAGCGAAGCGTACAGCTATCCTCGCATCGAAGCACTGCCGAGGGAGCGGAAGTTGTCGCTGTCTATAAAAGGCAAGTTCCTGCGGAAGAATCTTGTAGAGTTTGCCTGTTGATTCGCAGGTAAAAATCTTCGATGTTATATCATCTGTTACATCGGCGATATTTTCAGGAATGCTCATCTTCGCGCCTAGATACTGCTCAGATTTCTCTTGTTCTTCTTTCCATTTCCATCCTCTTTTCAGCACCTCTTCTTTTTCAAGAGGAAAATAGTGATACGCAATAGATTCATTGTAACCAAAGGGACTCATGCTCGACGGAAAGAATGTGCCGTACTCATTTAATGACTGTAAATGTTCAATAATCTCCTTTTTCAAAGTTTCATACTCCTCCTTTTTATACTGAGTATTGAGAATGCAATACTGTTTATTTTTTAATCCTACGCATCCGATACAGTCTTTGCAGGCGTAGCAGTTATCACAAAGAAGAAGATTGGCACAACCCTTGAGGCATGTATGACAGCTGATGAGACTATGACCTTCGATCGTCAGACACTGATATGACCATTCCGCTGCCGTGCCAGAGAAGTTACAGTCCATACAATCCTTAAAACTTTCACACGTTGCGATATGAGCAGAGTCTTCACACTCTTTCAAATCATATCCAGCTATGATATTATGAGAGTTATAGAGGTAATCACCCGTTACATTTTCACTATTGTATCCATGATAATTCTTCACGATTTCTTGGCTACAGAGCTCTCTTACTTTTTCTTTCGCAATCTTCACGATCGCAGAAGACCCTGTTTGTAGTTCCGATAGTTTTTTCTGATACTCCTCCTTCGTATGTTTCTCATTGAAGATGTAGTACTGCTTATTTTTGAGTCCCACACAACCTAAACAATCTTTACAACCAGTACAACGGATCAGAAACATTGAGTCAGAGCAGTTATCGCAATCTTGCGAGTAGGAAAGAGAATGGCAACCAATACAATCGATACACTCGCAGCACCACTCGCATTGATACAAATATAAGCAGTCGTAACAATCTTTCGATCGCCACACAATATGTCCGTACATACAGTCTTCACTATTGACGCATCCATGTACCAGATAGCAATTCCGACTATAGAAACACATATTACAATAATCAGTATTATCACTTGCTGTGTTCATCACAGACATCCTAGGCACTGTTTCATGTAGAGTTTTTAGTTGATCGAAAAATGGAATATCTTCGCTCCATTTCAGTCCATGCGTTAATGCATCCCATCGATCGCTCCACCATTCATGTGTTTCGTACACAGGAAAAGGAACATCTTCATCGTACATAGAAATAATTTTTTTCTTTGTTAAGTCACAGGTGCGGTGATAGAGATAAAAAAAGTTACGAAAAAGTAATCGCTGTTGCCTTCGACACGCTGGACACTGCTCAGGTTCAGGCACCTTGATCGTAGAGAGAATATTGCTCTCTACGTCTGTTACTTCAAATCCAGCCGCACATGTCGCACACGTTTTTTGCATACAGAAAAAGAGGAGGAAACGAAGGCATTCACGCCACATTCGATGCTGATACCAGTGTATCATAATTGAAAAATCTGTCGAATAGAGTCATAGTAAATATTTATCTATTGGCTTACAGTAGATGGAAAACTGGCTAAAATATCTGTAGAATAAATTTTACAACAATTTGACTATTCACTTGTAACAATTTACTATTAAGATATGAAAACTTTTCGATTTCGTGACTTTCCTGTCTATGGAGAATCTTTGCTCTTCAGAAAAAAGATAGTAGCAGTCACGCAAGCATTTCCAATGGAAGAAAAGTACAGACTTATTGACAAGATTCATCGTGCGTGCCTTTCGATAATTTTAAATATTGCTGAAGGTTCTGCAAAAAAATCAGACCCTGACTTTGCTCGATTTTTAGAGATGGCTATAGCATCAACCAATGAAGTTGTTGCTGCCTTGGATATAGCAGTTGGAGATGGATTGATTACAGAAGAAGTAAGAGTATCACTAGAAAACGATGCTGAAATGCTTGCAAAACAACTAGGCGGTTTCTTAAAAAAGCTACGTAGCTCTCAGATTACTGTTTCACGTGAATTGTACATTGTTACCTGTTACCTGTTCAATCATGCTGACTGAGCTTACTAAATTAGGCTTTACCAATGAAGAAGCGCGGATCTACCTCGCGTGTCTCGAAATTGGTGGTGGGCCCGTTTCTGTAATTGCACGAAAAGCACAGACGCCACGAGTGAACTGCTACTACACCATCGAAAACCTTCTCAAGAAAAAACTACTCTCGGAGTACAACAAAAACGGTGTAAAGTGCTTCGCCCCCGAACCACCAGAGCAGTTGATGAAAATGGCGGAGGAAAAAATGAATATTACAAAAGGGTTGCTCCCAGAACTTCGGTCACTCGTTTCAACGTTTGGGTTCAAGCCAAAAATTCGTTTCTATGAAGGCCAAGAAGGTGTGGAGCGCGTATTTACCGAATCCTTATCAGCAAAAAAAGAAATACTCGGTTACACAAATCTTCGCTCGGTGACAGAGTTCTTCCCCATATTTTTTACTCAGTACACACAGGCGAAGCTAAGTAAAGGCATCAAAACTCGCTATCTCTCCCCTACGACCGTCGATACTGTTCACGTGCTCGATCCTTTCCTCCCGAAAGAGTACGATCCAAACCTCATCGAAATTTTACTCGTGAATAAAAATCAATTTCTCTTTGAGAACGAAGTGCTGATCTTCGGAAACTCGGTTGGTATCGTGTCACTAAACAAAGACGAGCTTCTTGGCCTCATTGTCGAGAGTGCGACGTTCGCACGAACGATGAAAGCAGTGTTTGATCTTGCATGGCTTGGAGCTACAGCCTTCGTTGCTAAGTAATTCTTCACATGTATCAGCTCATAATGCCATTATTGCGCCAGACAGACTTTTTGCTTCACCCTAGCGAAATTCACTATCATTGCTTTACATGATCCCATCCGCATTTCACGGCATCTTCTCTTCCGCTCTTGGCGGGGACCGTTCTGTGCGTGCGTCAAAAAAGAAACAGCAATCAGAACAATCTGCACCAGAAGTAATGCAGAACGATGAAGAAGACGTTGTCTTGCAGCGATCTTCACTGTCCACTGAATCCGCATCGACGAAGGGTCAAGTTGCTCTCGATGTTTTTGAATACGATGAGTACTACATCATCAAGGCACCCATTGCTGGAGTGAAGCTCTCGGATATCGATATCGAAGTACAGGACAATGTGGTGACAATCCGCGGCATGCGCAAACAGACCGATGACATTCCAGAAAATCATTACTACGTACAGGAATGCTATTGGGGAGGATTCGAGAGATCAGTCACACTTCCCGCTGCGATCGATCAGAAGAAAGTAAAAGCAACATTCAATAAAGAGTCGATCCTCAAGATTATTATTCCGAAAGAAGAGAGGGTGAAAATAGTGAGAATTAATGACTAGATGAGTATGTAGTATGTAGTATTTTCACGTATTTAAGCATTTTGGTTTTTCGTACCACATACGACATACTACATACAACATACTTTCCATGCGCCTCCTCACCTCCTCCATCATCGTCGCTCTTGCGCTTACAGCCTGCACCAATATGACAAAGGCGAATGAGCAATACAGACAAGCACTGACCCTACTTCAAGGTGGAACGGCAGAAGCGATGCAGCGAGGGCGTGATGCACTCGAACTTGCAGCGAACTATGGCAGTCCTGATGCCACACTGACGCTTGGGTACTATCACCTCAAAGGCGAGGCAGGCTTTGCAGTCGATGCAAAAAAGGCTCTCGATCTTTTTGTGCAAGCGGCAAAAGCAGGAAATACAGATGCAGCGTACAACGCAGGTTTGGCCTACGTTCGTGGCAATGGGACCGAGGTCAACTTAAAAAAAGCACATGAGATGTTTCTGCAAGCAGCACGGAGCGGTGATGCTGCAGCGATGTACAACCTCGGCCTTATGTCGCTGAAAGGAGAAGGAACGACCGTAAGCCCACTCATGGCAACGGTGTGGTTCACATTAGCTGCGGAGCAACGCTACGAAGGCGCGAGAGAGGCAATGCAGGGAGCAAAGGAAGCGATGACGAGTGAGGAATCAGCAATGTTTACGCAAACCCTCGAAGAGATGCGAGCAACGATTACGATTCCTGCTGAGTCTGCCAGTGCAGATGAGGTGAATGTGGAGGCGCCACTCTAGAAAAGTATTGTGTATCGCGTATTAGCCATACACAATACGCAATACTCGATACAAGATACGCATTATGCTTCTCTCCCAAGCCATCCTTCCCGTCGCAGGCTACGGCACACGCTTTCTTCCATGGACGAAAGTCGTTCCAAAAGAGCTCTTACCAATTGGTCGTAAGCCCATCATCGCTCTTCTGGTCGATGAAGCAATGAGTGTTGGGATTCGTGATCTCTGTTTTGTTATTAGTAAAGGCAAAGAGAAGATTCCAGAATTCTTCCAAACTGATACAGCACTCGAAAAAGTTCTCGCAGATCGAGGGAAGAGTCACCTCCTTGAAGAACTTACTCGTTATCATGAGGTGAAATTTACAACTGTCTATCAAGACGAAATGCGTGGCGATGGTCATGCGATCTTACAAGCGAAAGACTGGGTAACGAGCGAGCATCTTGCTATTATTTTTGGCGATGAGATTATTGCAGGGGAGAAAACGGGCTTACAGGAACTCGTCGGTGCGATGAGTACAATCAAAGAAAACAATGCAGGCATGCTCTGTCTTCATTCTGTCCCGAGAGATTCTGTGTCCAAGTATGGCATTGTCGACATTCGGACTGATGATGCAGAAGAACGCATCCACAGAATCCAAGGCCTTGTCGAGAAACCAAAACCTGAAGATGCACCAAGCACATTTGCCATCGTCGGGAAGTACATCGTTCCAAAGAGTACGATTGCGACATTGGAAGATGTAGAAGGAACGCACAACGATGGCGAGATTCGTCTGATCGATGCACTGAAATGGCAGCTTGAACACAAGGAACTTGCACTTTTTGGTTGCGAAGTACAAGGGCAGAGATTTGATACAGGGCACCCAGAAGGCTATAGAGAGGCTGTAAAGGCGCTTGGTTGATTTTTTGGCTTGCAGTAGGGCTGTGGCCTGACTTATGTGATACACAAGTGGACAGATGTTATGTATTCATTACACTGTGAGAAATGAGCGAACATCTCGCCTCGGACGGCTTTCACCCTCATGACATCACTACATTTAGTAAGGAGTTTGGTCTCTCGGTACCAAAAAATAATGTCATCTCTCATCCAGTGCACTGGGGCGGTATTGGTAGAGAGATACAAACAGCATCATTGCAGCGCGTAGAAAGTAGCACTATATTTGAGCTGACATTTACAATTTCGGATATGGAGTCACTTTCGTCTTTGTATGCACGTCTGCCAAATGGATGGTCGATGTTTCGTAACCAGCTCTACACAATATTCAATCCTGGGAAATTACATGCAACGATCGATCACGTTCTTGACATGTTAGATATTCCACCTGTACATAACGAAAAATTAAACCTTACTTTTACGAATACCGTAGAATAGCTTCAACTTTCTGTCACTTCGAGTAATGCACGAAAGGCGGATATTGAGAACAGCCAGGCATTTCTCTTTCCACTTTTTTTAGAAAAAAGTGGAGAAAAAATCGTCGCTCTGTTCACTGTTCGATGATTCCAACCACTCACTTCACTACAAAGTCCAAACTCGTCGCTTCGCCACTGTCGTTCGCGAACGACGTGGCTTCGCTCCTCAAGCATGGACTTTGTCACGTTCCGTTCGCGGGGAATCAATTTTGAACAGTTCACAAGGCGACAATACGAAGGAAAAGGACCGACTAACAATCAATAATAAAGAAACAGGATATACCAGTTTCGTTTTCATAAGAACGGGTACCGTCAGGAGGGTAAGGGGGGTGAAGGGAACCCGACGAGATTCCCTCGTCCCCCACAAAAGAAAAGCATTTCTAAAAAAGTGGAAAGAAGAAAAATATACTTAGCCTTAGCAAGGCTTACGCCTCCCGCTTCAGTAGCTCTATTTCATCTCTCAAATCCGCAGCCTTCTCGTATTCCAAATTTTCTGCAGCCAGCTCCATCTGTGCTTCCAGTTCTTCTAGCAGACGCTTCTTCTCATCTTTCGGGATCTTCGTATGATCATACTTCTTCCGTGAGAGCTTCTGTCGGCTGTGTTCCTCGGCGATATCTTTTATTGCTTTAATAATTGTCTGTGGCGTGATGCCGTGTTTGATATTGTGCGCTTCTTGGATGACTCGACGTCGATTCGTTTCATCGATTGCTCCGCGCATCGCATCGGTCATCACGTCAGCATAGAGCGTCACTCGACCATTGATATTACGCGCAGCACGTCCAATGGTTTGAATCAGCGCATCGCGTGAGCGAAGGAAGCCCTGTTTATCGGCATCAAGAATGGCAATGAAGCTCACTTCCGGAAGATCGAGTCCCTCACGAAGCAAGTTGATACCAATGAGTACATCGATTTCCCCTGCACGAAGCTGACGCAGAATTTCCACACGTTCCATCGTCTCGATATCACTGTGTAGATACTTCACTTTGATATCAAAATCTTGGAAATATTTAGCCAGATCTTCCGCACTCTTCTTCGTCAGTGCCGTAATTAGTACACGCTCCCCCGCCTTCAGTGTGGCACCGATTTCTCGCGTAATATCATCGATCTGATTTTTCTTTGGCTTCACTTCTACCTTCGGATCCAAAAGACCAGTCGGACGAATAATCTGTTCTACAATCAGGCGTTCCTTTGCGATGCCCTTCGGTTTCGTTTGAGTCAGATTCATTTCGTATTTTCCAGGAGTCGCAGAGACGTACACAGCTTGATTGACTCGCTCTTCAAATTCCTGAAATTTGAGTGGCCTGTTATCCATCGCGCTTGGCAGACGGAAGCCATAATCGATAAGTGTCTTCTTTCGTTGCAAGTTCCCTTCATGCATTCCGCCGATCTGAGGAATACTGATGTGAGACTCATCTACAAAGAGCAAAAAATCATCAGGGAAATAATCGAGCAGTGTTTCTGGGGGCATGCCGTCTTCACGGTTACTTAAGTACCGAACATAGTTCTCGATGCCTGTTGTGTAGCCAGTTTCTTTCAGCATTTCGATGTCGTAGTCTGTTCGTTGACGAATGCGTTCCGCTTTTGCGAGTTCGCCAGCAGCCACGAATTCTTTTTCACGCACTTTCAAATCTCCTTTAATACGTTCGATGGCTCCATCGATTTTCTCTTTCGTTGTGACGTTATGTGCTGCAGGGAAAATAGTCACTTCATCCATATGTCCGATGAATTCTCCCGTGAAACTATCAACTTCTTCGATCGATTCAATCTCATCGTATGGCATGTCGATGCGGATCACCGTGTCACCACTTGGTGGGAAAATCTCGATGGTGTCGCCAAGGACATGGAACATTCCCTGCTTGAAGCTCAGGCTACTACGCGTGTACTGGATGTCTGTGAGTAGGCGCAGCAGGCGCTGTCTCTGGAATGGCATCCCACGTTTCAGCGTGATGGCGAGTGCCTCGTAGTCCGCTACCGCTCCAAGACCGTAGATACACGAAACGGAGGAAACGATAAGCACATCGCGACGAGTGAGTAGATGATGTGTCGCTGCGTGACGAAACTTGGCAATCTCTTCATTGATGCTTGCGTCTTTCTCAATGTAGGTATCCGTCGTTGGTAGGTACGCCTCTGGTTGATAGTAATCGTAGTACGAGACGAAATAGCTGACCGCATTCTCCGGAAAGAATTGCTGAAACTCTGAACATAGCTGTGCAGCGAGCGTCTTATTATGTGCGAGTACGAGTGTTGGCCGTTGCAAATTTTGCACAATATTCGCCATTGTAAATGTCTTTCCTGTACCGGTCGCACCAAGTAGTGTCTGGTGCCTCTCTCCCGCTTGTAGTTTTTTTGTAAGCACTTCGATCGCCAGTGGTTGATCGCCTTTTGGTGTGTAGGGCGCAACGAGCTTGAAAGGGGTGTTTTTCATAGGACGGGTCCAAGGAGTGTACTCCTATTTCTTTCGCTTCTTCAAGAGAGCATTGACTACGTGGTGAATATCTTCCCCTCCTTCTAGTTCTCTATCTGAGGCAATATCTAAACTTATACAAATTTTATCTATTTCCTTTTCTTCAAACTTTCTCCTCCTTAATTCTCGTCGTATTTGCATGAAAAATAGATGATTCGGTGAATTCCAAGAAAGAGTTTCTTCCCTACGATCACTTGTCTGATATTCGTAACGAAGTAGATCTTGTGGATGCCACAATGGTAGGCCGAGTTTCACTCTTTCCTGGAGAATCGCAGCCTTTGCAGATGTCCCTGGCAATGCAGTAGTTGATTGAAAACTCGCTGCTGTGAACCTACCTTGTTCAGCATGTTGCAATTCCCCACTCATTTTTCGAGTGACTACACCACGATCACTTTTCATTTCTCCATCCTCATCTTCCTCATCACTGAACAAACCAACCTCATCATCATCGATTGTCACAGCTGTCTTACGAGAGACACGAAAACCATTTCGGGAGAGAGCCGCAAGTCCAACTTCTTTACCGATCATCCCAAGGATTGAGATCAAGTCGTAGTTTCCGTTATCGTCTACAGGACTCAAGATACCAATCTTATTCCTGATTTCCTTCACCGTCATACCCATAGACGTAGCCCACACATCGAGTGGTGCACTTTCCGGTGCAATTTTTGTAGAACCGCCTCCATCATCTTCCAATCTTTTTTCTACAATCATTGGTGCAGAGTGTTCGATTTGATCAGGTATCACTGGTTGTACTCTAACAACATTATCGTTCTCCTCCCTTTTCTTTGATCTTGGTGGGACACGCCCTCTCTTCCTAGTCATAGTCTTTGGGGCGGACAAAAGTAGCGTGAATCGATCTCTAACTTTCCTTCCCGATGTGCCCACGTCAACTTCAGGCGTTCCAGAAAAGATGGGTACCACTTTATTTTTCATATTATCGCTCATTTTTTTGATCTCAGTATCACTCATACCAGACTCTCTCGCAGCTCGCAGTAGGTCTTGATCAATCTCAGCCGTTCTTGGTATTAAAATTGACATAATAGAAAATAATTCTACTACAGAAATTTAAAGAGAACAAGTTGGATTTTCTGCCTCAAGGATGCGATGATCAGCACATGATCGACCTCGACAAAGTTCGGCAAGACCCTGAACTCTACCAAAAAGTCTGCAAGCAGAAGAATATCGACCTCGATATCAAGGCTTTCTTGAAAACAGATGATGAGCGCAAAGCAGTCATCAAAGAAGCGCAGGAGATGCAAACAAAGAGGAACGCAGTCAGTAAAGACGTGCCGACGATGAAGGGTGCAGAGAAAGAAAGAGCGATCAAAGACATGAAATCACTTGGTGACGACCTCAAAAAAGTAGAAGAAAAACTCGGAAAGATCGAAGCAACATGGATGACCATGCAGCTTTTTCTGCCATCCGTTCCACTTCCATCCGTGCCCGTCGGCAAAGACGACAAGAGTAATGTGGAGACGAGAAAAGAAGGCGAGCCGAAGAAGTTCGACTTCAAAACCAAAGATCACCTGATGCTGATGAAGGCGCATGGCATGGTGGATATCGAACGAGGTGTGAAGATTTCAGGTGCACGCAGCTACTTCCTCACTGGCGACGGTGCGCGCCTGCATCTCGCAGTGCTCCAGTACACCATGGACACGCTGACCAAGAAAGGCTGGAAACTCTTTATGCCACCACTCATGGCAGCGCGATCATTCTTTACAGGCACTGGTTTTTTCCCAGGATCTGAAGAGCAGATCTACGCCGTCGGAAACAAAACTGCTGCCGATGCATCAATTACTGATGATGAATTGAGTCTCATCGGCACTTCCGAAGTCTCGGTCATGAGTTTTCATGCTGATGAAACACTGGAAGTTGCGGATCTTCCAAAAAAATATACAGGCTACAGTACGTGTTTCCGCCGAGAAGCAGGAACGTACGGCAAGGATACGCATGGGCTCTATCGTATTCACCAGTTTGAAAAAGTAGAACAGGTTGTTCTCTGTGGGGCAGACCAAGATCAAGCGCTCCAGATCTTCGAAGAAATCAGACAGAACGCAGAAGATGTACTCCAAGCACTGGAACTTCCGTATCGTATTCTGGATGTTTGCACAGGCGACATGGGTCGGGGAAAAGTCTTCATGCAAGACATAGAAACATGGATGCCTTCAAGAGATTCCTATGGCGAGACGCATTCATGTTCCTATCTTGGCGACTTCCAAACACGTCGACTAAACATCAAGTACAAAGATAGTAACGGCAAGAAACAGTTCTGCCATTCACTGAATAACACCTGTATCGCGTCTCCTCGCATTTTGATTCCAATCATCGAAATGTATCAGAATGAAGATGGGTCGATCAGGGTTCCTGAGGTGCTGCAGTCGTATATGGGAGGGCAGAAGAAGATCGGATGAAAAGTACGTAGTATGTTGTACGTAGTATACTTACTTCATGAGCACGTTTCTGATTGCCGATGATTCACCAGGGAAAATGCAGATGCTTCGTTCTATTGTAGAACGAAAATGGTCGGGAGATATTGTAACCGCAGAAACAACCGAGGATGCGATGGATGTGATCGATAAATATCCAGACATCACTGCAGCATTTATCGATTACTATATTCCAACGATGAACGGGCCAAGTATTATTAAGTATCTTAATAAAAAGACTCCATCTGCGCGTATTGCACTCGTCACGTCTTCATCAAGCGATCGTCTTGGAGAAAAAGCCAGGCTAGCTGGTGCTGAGGCTGTGGTGTGTACGTCGGATGAGACAGATGCGGTGGAAAAACAGCTGGTGTCACTCATACAAACATGGGAGTTAGAAATGAATGAATAATTTTCTTCTTTCCACTTTTTTTAGAAAAAAGTGGAGAAAAAATTGTCGCTAAGGACTTTTATTCTTCGATTCCATCCACTCACTTCGCTATAAAGCGCAAACTCCCCAGCACCATTCACTTCGTTCAGGTGCTGGGTCAAACAGTGCGCTTTATCACGCTTCGTTCGTGGGGAATCGAGACGAAAAAAGTCCTAGGCGACACTCCGCAGATTTTTTTGGCAGAAGACTTGGTATACTACCTATCTCATGAACATTATTTTTACCCGCTTCCCTCTCGAGAGCGCCGAAGGTGGCGCGGAAAACCAAACACAGTGGCTGTGGGAAGGGCTGCACAAGCGAGATCATCATGTGTCGTTCTTGGGATCCTGTTCAGTACTCTTACGTAGAGCGCAGCAATGTAAAATGTATAATGTAAAATTAAAAATTGGTGCTCCACCTGTCACGAAGTTTGGCGCCATTAGTTTTTTTTGGAGGAAAAAAGAGATACAGAAGAAATTGATCGAAGCAGTTTTGAAGATGAATTCAAAACCAGAAGTACTCGTGATGCTGAGTCTCACTGAAAAATTACTGCTCACAGACTGGGCGGTGAGTCAGGGTATTCGTGTTTTTTGGATCGAGCACGACCGTATCGGCAACTGGCTCACCAAAAATCCGTGGCTTGGAAAGCTCAAAGCACTCAGCAGAAAAGTAATGACAGTCTGTGTCTCAGACCTTAGTCGCCAAAAGTACATCAAGCTCGGTTGGCCAGCGGATCGTGTGATTGCTATTCCGAATGGTGTACCCCCTCCCCAACCCCTCCCCCGTTTGCGGGAGAGG
>Ga0163150_10003786_pt1 | contig 20910 bp, 21 predicted proteins | sample OliLakLV19P2IB_FD_148628 | JGI IMG/M metagenome (GOLD analysis project Ga0163150, IMG submission 148628) | Freshwater microbial mat bacterial communities from Lake Vanda, McMurdo Dry Valleys, Antarctica - Oligotrophic Lake LV.19.P2.IB | ecosystem: Environmental > Aquatic > Freshwater > Lake >...
ACATCTGCGAATCTCGGCGAGAGTCGCTAATCTCGGGAGGAAAACAGCCGTGTTAGAGCAGCGAATGCGGGAGAGGCTTCATTCAAAATCGAGGAGTGTGGATTGTCGCATTTAACGGCATTGTGAGATCGCAGAGGCAGTTCTGAACTCAAGGTCAGGAGCGCGTAGTTTTTTGTGACAGCAGCATTACAGATCAACAGCATGTAGGCGCCGGAACGGGGTGCCACGAACTGCAACTGAGCGGTTTTCGTGGAAGCTACGAACTGGCAGCAGCGGGCGCTCAGCCGAGCTTCGCGAGTACCTGCAGCTCGCCAACTCTCTTCATCCAGCAACCGAATCTCGAGCGGCGACTCGGCGTCAACATCAACGTCCAAAATAGTGCCCCCTGTAAGCGGTAGATGGTAGGTTTCGATTTCGCCTGGAAGCATCCATAAGATCTCGGTAATGGCTAGGGGCGAATCGACAGGTGTTTCGTGGTCATAGGCGCGACAACGCGAACGTAAACTGGCCAGGAAAGCTTGAGCGCGGTGGACGAACTGCGAGATTTTGAGCATGACTGACGATGGCCTTTCATTACCAGAGACTGCCTTTTTGGAGAAAATGTGGCACAGGAAAAAAAGAAGTTTTCGGTATAATTGTGAACACTGGCTTGGCCGGGGACTCGGGCATCGGACCGAGTGGGCGACGACAGTGAATGTACCCATGGCGATCAAGGAACCGCAGTCGAGCGTTCTATTCCTGAACAATCAGGGCGGGCCGTTACCGGAATGGCTGCAGAAACCGCTTCATCGCCAGATAACCAGGCTGGCCCGAAACTTTCCGGTATTATGCGACTTGGCGGTGATGCAGAACATTCTGGACGGGGTTGGTCAGCGGGTCATGGAAAAGATCAATAGCGGTGTGGAAATAGAGAATCTTCAGGCATATATAGATGTTGCTTCTACAAATGCTGCTGTTGACGCCACCAAACACTCTGCCCCGTTTTCCAACAAGGTGCCCCTGTCTACGGCAGCACAAGAGCTTACAGACGGGAAAAGCGCAAGGCCCGATGCCGCTGTGCTTTGGGATCGCGCCACGGAAGTCCTGAGCGCTCAAGAAGAACAGATTCTTATTCGGTATTTGTGTTTGGGGGAACGCCATCAGGAGATCGGAGCGGCGCTTGAGTTGGATGTCACTGCCGTTCGGAGCAGGTATTCACGTGCGATTGAGAAAATTCGAAGGCATTTTAGAACGAACGGCACCAAATCCACGTAAACGCTTGAGGCTGCTGATGTTCCATGGTTTTATAATTGATGGCTTCTAACTATGGATTCAAAGGACAGGGATCTCGTCGCCCGATACTTTCGCGCCAAGAACCCAAATAAGGATCGTGTGGGGTGTCCGGACCTGTCGGTACTCCAACAAATCGCTTCCGGCTCGCTGGATCCAGGCAGTCCCTGGTATGACCACCTGACGAATTGCGCTGCCTGTTTTCTGCAAACGGAGGAACTGAAGAGAAGTAGTGATTCTGCGCGGCGTCGACGCTCCCGTTGGGCATTAGCGGCCGCAATTGCTGCAGGTGTATTGTTGACCGTGTTCGTATGGTGGCGCTCCGCAGCCGGTAAGGAGCTTGAAGCTGGACCAGTGAGGGGACCTGAGGTCCAACAGCCTAAATCAACGACCCCTGCTCCATCGCCCCCCGCGCCGGCCCCGCCACCTGAACGAGCGGAAGTGCGGCCGAAAGAGGCGGCAAAGGTGATCGCGCTGGCAATTGTGGACTTGAGTGCATTTTCGGTTGCTCGAGGAACGGAAACTTCAGGTATGCCAACACCGCGGATTCGTCCAATCGAGCAGCGAATGAATCTGTTATTGCCGGTGGCCTCCGAAATTGGCAAGTACAACGTCAGCTTGCTGGACCGTAACTTAAAGATGATCAGAGAAACGACAGGAGTAGCGATTCTAAAGGATGGGCGGACGGTGCTGCCGATCACACTAGATGCATCTGTAAATCCAGGACTTTATCAGCTCGCGCTGCAACACGAAGGGGAACCCTGGCGTCTCTACCCTTTGGATGTGAAGGACTGAGCGAATGCCCCGACTAGCAGGTTGTGCCCTGATTTTGTGGACCGTGTTGTCAGCACAACAGGCACCTGACCCCCTTTTGAAGGCCTTAGAACTCTCTGACTTCTACAATTGGGCGGAAGCGGAGCCATGGTTTGAGAAAGCCAAGGCTTCGGCTGGAAACGACGGGCGTAGAGCTTTATACGCAGAACTGGGATTCGTTCGGGCCACAATGGAACGCCGGGTATTGCCGGAGACGTCGGAGTGGCTGGCTACACAACTAAGGCAGAACCCCTTGCTCATGGGCGACGACGAGTTGAGGCTCTTCGCGCTCATGGTGAAGGCCGACATCGACTTTGAAATAGATGTGCGACCGGCGCGAACGGATTGGGAAGAGGCACGAGCGATCGCGGAGCGGCGCAAAGATTCCAAATGGTTGCGGCGATCGGAAGGGGAGTTGGGCTTTATCTACTTCGTCGAGGGCGATGTTACGCGATCCACTAAAAGCGTCGTTGGCGCCCTCGTGGCGGCAAAGCAGGCCAACGATATTGGCGCTCAGATTCGCTACTTAAGCGGGATCGGCACCGGTTTAACAATGATCAGAAATCATCAGGCCGGGCTCGACCGCATTGACCAGGCTCTTGCGCTGGAAGCGGCGAACCAACCGCTCGCCGGTTACAACTTCCCTGTTCGAGAGGGCAAGGTGATGGCTTTGCTGGGCCTCGATCGAAAGGATGAGGCATACGCACTTGGGGCTGAGCTGCTGGAGCAAGCGAAAGCTCGCGGGAAGCGTGTGAAGGAATGCCAGCTTTTTCTGATTCTCGGAAAACACTTCCGCGACGAAGGCAACAGGCAGCAAGCGGTGCTCTACTTCACGCAGGCGCGGGACCTGGCGGAAGCGGGTCAGTTTACGCGTTTGCTGGCCAACGCCTATAACGCCTTGGCCTTGGCGCGGCTTGAAGAGGGCAACAAGACCGCAGCGATTGAATTGGCGATGAAAGCGGCCCGGACCACGCAGGCGAGCGGCGACTTGTATTTACTCCCGGATCGTTTATTCACCGTAGCTCAGTTGCAAGTCGGTCTTGGCAGGATTGCGGAAGCTAAAGCAACGTTTGAGGCGGCCGAAGAAGCGGCCACTTTGGTTCGCAGTTGGGCAACGTCAGCGCAAACCCGCGTCTCACTGGTGAACACTATGAGCGCCCTGTATCGGGAGCATTTCTTGCTCTATGCGCGAGACAAAGATGTTGCGAATGCGTTTCGCGTGCTCGAAACGAGCCGCGCCCTAACGATGCGCGAAGTAATCTTGGCCTCCGACAAGATGTTGAGTGCGGAGAAAATAAGCTCGCTGCGATCCACATTGGCGCGGTCGGGCGAAATTGCGGATCTGCGCCGGGCACAAGCGACGGTGGCCGCGGACCAACAGTCGAGTTGGACCGACGTTCAGCGGCGCATCGTTCAGCCGGTGGACTTGCCCGAAATTCAGCGCGGTTTGAGCCCGAAGGCTGTCCTGCTCGAATATGCACTCGCCGAACCATCGTCTTACTGTGTGGTGATCACAAAAACCAATGCGCGAATCGTTCCGTTGCCGATGGGGACAAAGGCCCTCACGGCGCTCGTGACTCAATACAGCGACGCGCTGAAGCAAAATAAGACAGATGACCGTCTGGCGGAGGAGCTTTACCAAGTCCTGTTGGCGCCGGTTATGGGAACCACGAAGCAGCGTGAATTGCTCGTCTCGCGGGACGGCGCATTACATTTGATCCCGTTTGAAGCACTGGTCGGGCCGGACAAACAGTATGCCATCATGAGCCACGAGATCAGCTACGTGCCGTCCGCAAGTACCCTCCGGCTCCTACAGGGGCTGCCGGCAAAGCAGGGATCCACCAGCGCGTTTCTAGGAGTGGGCGGGCTTCAGTACGACACAAGCACCCGCCCTCAAATCGCCGCGACAAGAGGTTATGAGACGAAGTTGAAAAATTTGCCAGGGTCGGCGCAAGAGGTCCGGAACGCGGCCGACTCCATTGCGCCTGGCCGCGCCAAACTCTTGCTCGGTGCCGATGGTACGGAATCAGCGTTCAAACGGACTGCCCCAGGCTACAGAATCATACACCTCGCAGTTCACGGTCGAGCTAATTCCCTTTACCCGGATCGGGCGGCGCTGGTCTTACTTCCCGATGCCGTGGCGAAAGAGGATGGTCTCCTCGATGCGTCCGAAATCGTCCAACTACGGATTGCCGCGGATATGGTTGTACTTTCAGCCTGCGACACTGCGGTCGGAATGCTCCTCGGGCAAGACGGCGTGGCGAACCTCTCCCGAGCGTTTCTCGCCGGAGGGACACGAACGGTAATCTCAACGTTGTGGGCGGCCGATGACATATCCGCGACAACCCTGCTTAAGCGCTTTTACGCGGAACTGGAATCAGGCAAGGATGTTGCGCATTCACTGACTGCCGCCAAGCGTGACCTCATCAAAACGTTTCGCGCGCCCCCGTATTTCTGGGCTCCCTACATCGTTGAAGGGCTTGGCGGGTTGAGGGTACAGTAGTAGGTCACTGATGAATTCCGATCAGCGAGCCGCGATCACCGACAAAATCGTCGAACTCGTCCTGGCAAAACACGTGGATCCAAGCGACGTACACCGTGACTACGCGCCCTGGAAAGCCCAAGTGGCCGCACAGCGTGGCCAGCTCATCAACAAAGCCGATGAGGAATTCGAGGCGGGTATTCAGGAGCTGCTGACTGCGCTCGGAACAAGTCACATAGGGTTCACGCGTGCAAGTAACCCCGGCATGGCGGCAATATTCTCGCTGAATGCGAGCTTAGGCCTAGTGGGATCCAACGGCACGCAACAATGGATGTTTCAGCAGGTGATTGAGGACGGTCCGGCTGCGCGAGCCGGTATTCGTGCCGGTGAAATATTGTTGGAGATCGATGGCAAAGGCGTTAAGTCGCAAACGGCGCCTCTATTCGCCCTCGGGGAACCGCATCAGCTTGTGCTGGAAAACTGGCGCACCAAAGAACGGCGGCGGGTGAAAGTCGACCTCCCCCAAGCATCGAAGGAAAAGGGTCGCCCGCCGATGGTGATCCCGAAGTTGATTACAAGCCGGATGCTAGCGGGCCAGGTCGGCTATATCCGAGGTTCCTATTTTCAAGGAGTATTAGGCAAAGACTTCATTCGGGGCTTTGAAGCCGCGGTCGAGGAATTGAAAAGCGCTGGCGCGAAAGCGTTCGTCCTGGACTTTCGCGCAAACCCTGGCGGTGGACTAGCTTCACTACGGATGATGAGTTGGTTGACGCCGACGAGAATTCCAGTAGGCTTCAGCTTGACCCGCAAAGCGATTCGGGCGGGATGGGAAAAGACGGAGCTACCCTGTATCGACAAGTTGCCAGCGACGAAGTTGCAGCAGATATCGATGGTGTTCAAATACAAGGTGTGGAACCGGGATCGTTCGGTCGCTCTGGCAACAGAAGGGCTCGGGCTCAACCGTCTGCAAGGGTGCTCAGTTTTACTGTTTGATGAGAATTCTCGTTCCGCGGCGGAGATGGTGGCGGCGTTTGCGACCGAACATCGGTTAGCCCCTATCGTCGGAACGAAGACTCCAGGCCAGGTGCTGGGTGCGGTAAATTTCACTCTGCCGCACGGCTACAGCTTCAGGATGCCGATCTCCACGTGGAGTACATGGGGAGGCGAGACGATTGAGAGCCGAGGAGTCGAGCCAACGGTGTTTGTGCCGCTGAGTCCCGAAAGCCTGGCCGAAGGTGTGGATTTGCAGATCGAAAAGGCACGTGAGATAGCTGCATCGCTTTGAATCGCTTTGAATGAGGAGAAGACACGAAACGGAATTTAAAGCACGTTAAACGGCGGCATGGGAGAGACCCGGGAATGGCCGTAGATCATGCTGCCGTTATGCACATATATTACGCACAGAAAAGCCCCACTCGAATCAGCGTGTTAGGTTCCGTGCATAATCCGTGATTTATGCACGGGATAATGCAATCGCCCAGCCCGCTAGCGCTAGCTCTGAATTCGAATGACCGGCAGTCAAAGCTGTTTTTGCGACGGTCACGACCGAAATAATTTCCGAAGTTGACATAGTACGATAGGTGATCGACATTTCGACCCGGAGGTCCAGATGAATGCAAGCCATTTTCCCCGCTATGTCAGGTTTCTAATTTTCAGTGGGACTTTCGCCACAATTCTTTTTGCGCAGCAGGGCCCGTCGAATCTTGTGGAATTGCGAATCTTGCTAGCCGACATCTTTTCTGTTGATCCATCGATACAAAGGAAAGCTGAGCAGTCGCTTCTCCGATTGGGAACACCATCATCGCCACCCGATACTGGCGTGACCGTAAGACTGGAGAAATCACCGACCGTAGTACCGGCTTTGTTATCCGCAATCAGCGCTCGGGAATTAGAGCGACCCTCACCTAATGTCGAGGCTGCATATCGGACGCTCAAAGGGTTTGGACTCATCTCGGTCCCAGCGTTGAAGGTCGCTCTCAACGATCCGAATACAGCTAAAACGGCAGCTATCGCGCTCGGGAATCTTGGCTTTGTCGCAGCTTCAGCCAGAGCAAACTTGGAGGTGTTGGCGGAATCCGATAATGCGGCCGGGATTGAGGCGATCCGAGCGTTGGGCAAGCTTGGATGGACTGCGAATATGGCCGTACCCCATCTATTACGGCTCAAAGTTAGCGGCTCGGAAGAAAGGCGGCGTGAAGCCGCGAAGGCAATTTCTCTAATCAGCCCATCAAAATGAAATAACATTTAACGGCGGTCGCCTTGTTTTCCTTCCGAAGGGCTACCATCATTAGGCACGCTCATTGTCGGCCTGCCAATCCAACTCCCGTGACAGTGACTAGCTCAGATCCTCCCGTAATTGCACTCTCACTGACTTAAACACGCTTTATCAAGTCTCAGAATTCTCTCTGCGAGGGCGCTTTCGGAGGCGGTAGGAGGACGATAGGCTTTTGCATCTGTACATAGCGCCTTCGCTTTTTCAAAAAGTCCGATCTTGCGATAGCTCGTGATTACAGCGGCTGTCAAGGCAATGCCACGTACGGTGAAATTTCTGTCAATCTGCTCGTAATATTCGAGAGCGGTCCGAAAATCGCCGGCCCGATAGGCCTTGCCTCCAAGCGTCATTAACGCACTCGGATCAAGCGGAGAAGAAGTAAGCGGTTGTGCTTTCCGCTGAAGATCAAGAAGTTGTGCTGCCAATCGTGCTTCTCGTTCAGAAAGGACTTTACTCCTGTTAGGATCCATCTCTGACGTTCTACGCCATTGAGTAAAAGTTAGCAGCAGTTTATACCCAATAGGATTCTGCGGACTCAACGAAATAGCTTGATTGAGAAGGCTTTCTGCCGTCGTTATTGATGCAGGATTGCGCGTACTCAACGCGGCACAATAACTACCAATGCTGGCCGTTGCTCGCCCAACGCCCCTTCCATTTGGAAGTTTCGAGACTAGGTCACTGAGTTCTTCAAAAGGTACATGAAGATTATCAAGGTGGGCGCACGATGAAAACGTGGGCGGAAACGAAGGGTCAATGGTAGCTGAGAGAAAGGAGATGGTCGCAGCTTCAGCCCGAGTCGCTGTATTTTGACGGAGAAGTAGTTGGCGGTTAGCAGGTCTTCCTGCAATTAGGCTCACCCATTCTTGGGTAAATTTCAAAGTTTCTGCATCTACCGTGACTGTGATGAGAGCTAACATAATCCCCCTTGAGAACACATTTCCAGAACGTGTGCAGGTGCGATCAACGCCCCTTTGGGGAAGAGCCATTCCGCTAGCATACAATATTCCACCCGTCGTCGTAGAGGGCTAACGTCACGAGCAGAGTGAGCGGACTTCGGAGGTCCATTTTCCCAAGGTCAGTCGAGCCGGAGATAACCGTCTCCGGCCCCCGCGAGTCCGCTTGAGTATATGAACCCGAAACATTGCCACGCGGAAAATGGGAGAAAGCCACCTGACAGCGATTCCATCCAATCATCGGCATACGAAGTTGGAGCGTATGGTCGGACACTGTGCACAAATCTTGATTTATGCACAACGAGGCCGGTGGCTAGTCTCGAACTCTTGGAGTGCGTAATATTCCGTATCATATCTTCTCCTCTGGAACGAGGCGGTCTCTAACACTTTAGAAGTCTTGACCTCATAATTCGGCACGTCCCTTATCGTGACTGTACTTTCCCAGAGGCAGTTCCCGGTTCTCTTTTCCATTCTGTTTTTGACTTTTCGCAGCCAAGCGCGAGCTGGATAGCGAGATGATGAGGCTGAAAGCCTTTCCCCGCGCCGCTCGCGGCGGTTTATTTATCTGTTGTTCGTTCGGGTTTCCCACAGAACTGGGGCGACTACTACTAGTTCTGACTATCTGAACTATAGGAATATATATGCGCGAGTAAGGTAGCGAAAGAGCGCGAGCAAGGTAGCGACGATTTGGGCGGTTAGGCGCGAGCAACATAGCGTGGAAAACCTCCGGATCGCACAGGGTTATGCACAAGCCCGGTGGAAACTGCGCCGTACGCCGTTATAGGCAGAACCTGGGTGAACCATAGCCTGGGGCGGCGCGAGAGTTCCTAGGCCCGTTTCCGGCTCCTTGCGGAACAAATCTTAGAGGCTTGGGAAGGCGTCTGCGGCCCGGTCAGCCGAGACTTTATCTGAGCTTTTCGCTAAAGCATTGACTTTACAGCGAGAGCGAGCAAGGTAGCGAAGCGTGGAGGACCGGTACGCCGGGAGTGTTCCCCTTGAATTAACGCTAAGTGATTGATTCTACAGTCAGCGCGAGCTAGGTAGCGAGATTGGGGTGGCCAAATTTGAAGAGCCCAAGGCAACCTAAGTGGTTGATTATAAACAGAACGCGAGCAAGATAGCGAATATTTGGGATCAGTTCCCTGCCCCGATCCGGTTGATCTTATCAGGAATATGGTTGCAAGTGACTGATTTTGCAGAGAGCGCGAGTAAGGTAGCGAAGGTTGATCGATCTATAAATGATTGATTCTAAAGCGAACGCGAGTAAAGTAGCGATGGTGCCTAATGGGATTGTCTAGGAAGGAACCGGGAGGGATCGGCAGAGTGCAGTCATGACTCTATCGCCACTTCCGGCACGTCCCAGTTTAGAGACCGGCCGCGACAGCCTTACGGTGCATGGCGATGCCATGCTTAAGGACGAGGTAACTCCCCTCGTTATTAATCTTGGCCGGGCAACCCGGCCATAACAGCCGGACGGCCCGGAGCCACACGTCCAACTGCCGGCGGAAATCGCGCGGACGCGCATACTGCTCGGAGCCGAGCTGGTGGACCAGACCATGGGGACCGAACAACGGCACGGGTGTCTCTTGACCAGGCTTCATCCCGAAGCATCGGTAGGAAAGCCACATGTAGAGGTCAAGAGCACCTGGGGAATCGGCGAGCGCGCGGACGGCATCGAGATCCGTCGGAATCGGATGCGCCATGATCTCGTTAAAAAAGGTGGAATTCAAAACAATTTCGTTCTCGAAATGCTTTGCACCCCTGTCTTGACGGTCGTACCAGAGAGTTGCTTTGTCGATGAAGTGGAAGCGCTCCCTGGCGAACGCTAGTTTCGGAGTGTCAACGTCGTTCTGTTCGGCGAAAAGATTTTGCTGCTTGATGTCGTCACGGGGACCGAAAACGATCGTGGCGCTGAAGATCCGCTTGAAGCCGTCTACCAACCGATTGAACTGGTGTCCGCTGTTGTGCATACCGAAGAGGTCCAGGATTTCGGATGCGGTCTTGAAACGGATCACTGGTGATTGTTGGAGCACCGCCACCGTTGACAAAAAGATGGGCCAAATTCGATCTTTCCCGTAGGGCACCCCAAGCGCGGGATCGGGCAGAATCCGCAAAACGAAGTCGCCGTTAAAACGCTCGTACAGCGCCGCGGTGTTGATCGGCCGCTTGTGCGGAAAGTTGCACATCACGAACGGGCGCGGAGCGTAGCCGAAGCTCTGGCTACGCGAGTCGCGGTTGCTGCGGACCAGCTCAATGCACTCGACCTTTTTTATCTGTTGCTTGGTGACAAGCAGCTCCGGTTGTTGCAGGCGGACGATATCGCCGATACGGGCTAGGGCGTCTTTCGTTTTTTTCTTCATGGTTGCCTTAGTCCTTTCGGGTCGCCGCCGTCCACGAGCCTGTGGCCCGGTTCATGTCCCAGACCAGTTTAGAAGATACCATTCGGGGATTCGAATCGTCCGTCGGCTTTGGCGGGGAGCGTTCGGGCTCATCCGTTTGAAACATTTTACCTGATTCCTGTTTTATACTATCGGGGATTTGGTTGGTGGGAGCGAGCAATTTCTCCGGCTCTGGCGGCGGATCGACAATTTCAGCTTCTTGATTTTTCGATGCGGCCTCGAGAACAGCGGTAACGTACCCGTTGCCGAAGCCTCCGATCAAGCTGCCGCTGTTATACGCCGACAGCGCCGCGTGCATCGCCACCTGGCCCTTGCCGACGACTGCAGAGGCCTGCCGGTACTTGTCGTTAAAGATGGCCCAGCCGATCTGAAGGTTGGTGCAAGGTTCGAATGCTTTCTCTAGCGATAGCTTGAAGGCGGCCAGATGCTCGATGTTCAGTTGTAGCAATCCGACGCTGACCGTTTGTCCGTTGGCGATGAACCAGCGCGACCAACGAACGGCTTCTTCGACATTGGAGGGCTGCCGGGCCAGTACGACGCTTCCCTGCCCTATCCCAAGCTGCGCGCCTGCCGCTTCCGGGTAGTTGATCGACAGCGCAAATGGATTGAAGGCTGATTCCACGCTGGCAATCGAGCGGAGCGTTGCGAGTGGCGCGCCGGGCGCGCAACGCTGCGCGAGTTCGGCGAAGGCTACGGAACTGAGAGCGGCCTGCGCTCTGCCGGTGAGAGCGCCTAGCACGAACAACGCGAGGATTTGAGACGTCACTGATTCACCGCCTGAATGAAAGGAATGTCGAACAGGTGCGCCCATGATCGGAGGCACGCGGTCTGTACAGCCGGAATCGAACTGCCTTCTACCCAGTAGACATTGGCAAGGCCCACCAGCAGGTCGGGCCGGTCGAAAATCAGGGTGAGGTAGGACCACGCGAGCAGCTGTTCATAGCAGATGAGAAAAACGGCGCGCTGGCCCGCGATCTCGCGGACCGGTGAGCTGAGCGGATTCAGCGGCACGCCGCCACCGCTCGCCGGTTGCCACATAGCGGCCGGAACCGGTGTTCGCTGATCGACCGGGCTGGGCTCTTCCCTGCCCTTAAACAGAACCACGTTGCGGTAGCAAGTGCGAGAAGGATCTGGGATGGCAACTGTAGATCCGAAGATCAGGGTTTTTCCGCGGACGCGGGCGTCGTGGATGACGTGGGCCCAGAACAATTCGGTCGCTTGGTTCCAGTGGCCCACCGTGCTCTCGGGCCATACAAGCACGGAAGCTGGATTGAGTCGTGCCTCTCGTTCTACGGCCTCCATGATGCTCAATGGATCGTCGTAGGTGAAGACATCTCCGTATCGAGTCTGTACGCCTGCCCAACTCGGCGGCGCCGGTCTAGTTGCGGCCGGGATCAAGCTGGCAGTAAGAGCAACGAATGGCAGAGCCATCCCAGTGAGGCGTTCAAACGTGGCAAGTTCAAGCAAGACGAGCATAAGTAACAGTCCGACAATGCCAAAGGTGGGGAAAAGGATACCGGCCGCATGAAAAGGATGAGCCCAGCCGAGCATACCTAACGGCGGCAAGGCAGAGACGAGAAGAGCGGCGCTGGTGTACAACGGCTTCGGACGCCTGCTCCAGCAAACTGCCCACGCTACGCTTTGTAGGGAGGCGGCCGCCGCCAAGAACACAGCGGGTGGAATCGCCGCGTCGGTTGCTTTGAGGTAAGAACCGACTTGGAGAATATCGGCGCCAGCCGCGAGGTAATATGAAACGGCAATCACGCTTGCGAGCAACCGGCTCGGTTGGGGCATCACCAGTAGCGGGAGTAGGATGGCGAACCCCAGATACCCCAGCCCGACCAGACGGCCAGCGACAGCCGTCACGGCTACGCTGAAAACAACCACAAGCCAAGCACTATACCGGTTAGTATGCTGTTGACAGTCTGTTTGCATCTGTTTTGTAGTTTGTTCGAATCTTGTTAGAAGTTGCCGGTACTTTGGTGAAGTCGAGGCCCTGAATCACCCAGAGCGGACGCAAATTTGATCGGACGTCGCGCATGGAGATCGGACCCAAATACCGGCTGTCGTAGCTGCCCGAATGGTAGCTGGATGCCACAACGATCTTGCCAGCCTCAACGGTGTACTCGCCCGCGGGCCAAGCGCGAATCAGTCTTCCCTTCCCGTCTATTTGCCGAGGTGCGGTGTTGGGCAGCAGTTGTCCGTTGACGCGCATCCCGACAACTGAGAATTCCACGTGGTCGCCTGGCCCGGCCACGACGGGCTTAAGGAGCGGGATGCTCCGATCGGGACACGCGAGACCGAAACCGCGATAGCGTTCGCTCTCCTCCGCGGCCATGCCGGATGGGCAGAATTCGGCGATCAGCCCAGGGGTCGGCCCTGCCCCAGTCCGCACGTAAAGGCCCAGCGGAATTGATGGCGTCACGTTGATGCGCAGACCGCACAGGTAGAACAACACCACCAGCGAGCCGAGCAGACCGAAGGCAGCGGCAAGGGCGCGGAAGACCGATTTACTTCTCGGTGATTGGCCAAGGATCAGCACTGGACTCCCCTTCCTCGTGCTGGTCTGCCTCTTCTGGCACGCCGTTGCGGTCGCCGGCCCGTTCGAGTTTGCCGATATTCCTGGCGATCACTTCCACTACTTTCCGCTTGCTCCCGTCTTGCCCTTGCCATTCCCGGGTTTCCAGCTGGCCATCGAGGATGATGTTGTCCCCCTTCTTGAAAGTCTTCGCGATTTCTGCAACCGGGCCATAGCTGACCACGCTGAACCAATTCGTCTTTCGGTGCGGCTGTTGTTTTGCGTCGGTGTAGATGTAGCTTTGGCCCACGCGCATGTTGGTGACGGGTACTCCCGATGGGAGAAACCGTAGCTCTGGGGCACTGCCAATGAATCCAGCTAGCTTGCAATCGTTGAGGGTCATGTTGTCGCTCTCCTTTTCAAACCTCGTTGGAACTCAATTCTGATTCGGCCTTGGGCGGGCCAACGTGTGGCGTGTAGTAGGGGTCCAGAGTACTCGCTCGTTCGGCATGGAAGCGTGCCGCTGGCGGTGCCGGCTGGCCCGTTTCGGGGTAGGGCGCATATGCGGAAGCTGGGGCGCGCTCCCGTTCGCGTTCATTCTCCGGACGGCTGGTCCGGTGCCGTGCGAGATGCAAAGGGCGCTGGTCAATCGCTTTGCCGTCCTCGATGGCTTGCAATCGCAAGGGATGCCGGCAAGTGACATGTTGCGAAAAGGCTGGGTCCATAAAGTACAGGATTTGGGTGCCGAGAACGGGAGGGTGACCCGACACAAAAATGAGCATCTCTCCCGGCGCCACTATACGTTCCGTCCGTCCGTTGCCGGCCTTCTTGGCCGGTAGGATGCGCATCACCTCGTCCGGTGTCATAAGTGGACGTTCGATCTGTTGCACGCTCGACGTGATGTGATCGAGAATCGGGGAGACGCGGCTACCCGAAAAGCTAAAGCTGGCTTTCTCGATGGTGACCGTGCCGGTCATCTTTGACAGCAGCTCGGCGGTCTCCAGTTTGTTCGGCGCGAACGCGATGCGCACATGGCAGTTCGACACGATGCTTTCGTGTACACCATAGTTCTCGATGATCTGTTGAACGTCCTGGGCGATCAGGTAGGCCTTAATGCCATAGCCGCCCATGTAGGACAGCGCGTCCGCGAACAGCTCCATCTTTTTTAGGGTGGGAAACTCGTCGATCAGCATCAGTAGGCGATGTCGATTGTGGACCTGCTGCGGCGGCGCTCCCGGGTCGCCGTCGGCCGCGAACGCCATACGCTGCGTCAGGCGATTCACGATCAACGTAAAAGTCAGCCGCAGCAGTGGAGCAAGCCTGAGCCGGTCACTCGGCGGGACGACGATGTATAGGCTGACAGGCTTCTCGAAGTTCACCAAGTCGTCCACGGTGAAGTCGCTCGCGGCGGTGTTCCTTCGGACCAGCGGATCGGAATAGATAGCGAAGGCCGTGTTGACAGTCGAGACCACGGAAGAAAATTCCTTATCCGCCTTGTCTTGCATCTTTTGGACGTGCTCCAACACGATGGGATGTGTTCGCGTAGGGCGGCCGTCCGGCAACGTCCACCCATACTTGCCGGACGGATCGTGCTCCTCGGCGGCCATTTCCGTGAGCGTGTCCTTGAAGGTTTGTCCATACACGCTGAACAGGCTGGCCAGGTCGCCAAGGTTGGCTTCCCTGCCCTGGGCGTGGGCCTTGTAACAGAGATGCAGCAGCGCACCGGTGACGATGATCGCGGCGGTGTCGATCCAGTGCGTATCGTTGGGCCGGTTCTCTATTGTCTTGATGAGAATGTCGGCCATATTTTGCGCGTCCGAAACGTCGCGCAACGTGCCCACACGAATCTCGCGCAACGGATTAAATCTCGTCGTCTTCCCGGTTTCATCACAGGGGGCGAACTGGAGACACAGATGCCCCATGGTGTACCGGTAACCGGCAGTCTTCTCCCAGTTTTCGCCCTTGATGTCGTAGATCACCGCCGATTCGTTCCAGCCGAGCAGCGTGGGGATCACGAGACTGACGCCTTTGCCCGAACGCGTCGGCGCAAAGGCGAGAACGTGTTCGGGTCCGTCGTGACGGAGGTAGCGCAACGCCTCCTCCGCGGAGTCGTACCAGCCCCCGATGTATACTCCTTCCGTGTGACCGAGGATGCCCGCTTCGTTCATATCTTCGGGCCTCGCCCACCGCGCCGAACCATGGAGGTCGGCTGTCCCTTCCGACAGCTTGCGCGTGCGGCGAGCATTCTGCCAGTACACGATCCCTAAACTGAGGACTGTTCCAAGGCAGATGATGAAGGGCCCCAGCAATACACCAAAGCGCGTATTCGGATGCGACGCGGAACCGTGTTTCAGGATCCACACGGCCCACATCAGAGGGTGGTACAACGCGAACTCCCCAACGCGGAATAGCGGCTCCCCGAGGGCACGTTGGTAACTGAACAGCCACGCAACAAACTGTGTGGCGATGACGTTCGACGCCAATAAGACGGATAGGCCCACAAGAAGCGAAGGCCAGTTGTAGCCGCCCATGAAGCCCGGTGTCTGCGGCGTCTTGTAGAGACTCGAAGGCTGCTTGAAGGTTTTCGCGGGACGCGACAACCCAACTCTCTCTAACGCGTCGGCGACCGCCGTGCCGCACACCGCGAGTATTGTCCTGACGCCTTCGATTGCTGGCAGTGTCATTACCGCTCCAGTTCGGCCAACTCGCGGACCAGGTTCTTCGGCTGTAGCTCAGTGACCGTTGCGAGCTGGTGGCTGTAGTTGATAAGCACTGAGCGTTCAGGGTCAACCGTCAGGCCATTTAGGCCGGCGCGTTCATGGATGACGGCCCCTCGCGGCGTGATTTGTTGCACCAGATGGTCTGTGGTGGCGCCGATGATCGGCCCTTCATAACGCCCAGATTCCGGCTGCGCATTGAAGGCCCGGGCTCCGCCCCCCAGCTTCTCGTCGATCAGCGATTTAGCTGCCGACAGCGACGCCTCGGTTCGTTCCGTCTTGGGCATCTCGGTCGGTGCGGCGCGGCCATCGACAACCCCGTCCAGGATTTGCTCCTGCGCCGTTTTCCCCGACGCCGTTGCGTCGGGCGCGGTCGATTGAACCGGCTCGAAAAGCTCGCGCGTCTCGGTAGCTGTGTTCTTCTCAACGATCTGTACGGCTCCGTTGTTGGTGTCAAACACGGCAACGTGCTCCGATGTCTCCCGCTCGATGACGTCTGGCAAGGGCTGCCCGTCGGGCCCCTTGTGCTGTCCAACCTGTTGCTCTTTCGCGTCAGGTTCCAACTCCAGCTTCCGTTCGCGCTCCAGAAGGAACTCGGTCGCCTTCGATGCGTCTTTGGCTGCACGGAATATTTCGTTCTTGTCCTCCTTCAGCACCTGGACCCAGGAGCCAACGTAGGCGGCATGCTGCTCGGGATCGTGCGGGATGCCGCGCTCGGCGGCAAGAAACAAGCTGGTGAGTTCAGCGCGAAGCTCCTCCTTGGCGTACTCGGGTCCGCCGAAACCGTCTGACTTCATCAGGGTGTCCCGGTTCAGCCGGTCGCTGTGGCCGGTCCAATGGCCGAGTTCATGAAGCGCGGTCCCGTAGTAGGCCGCTGGGGAAGGGAAGGCGCTCTTGCTCGGCAAGTGAATCTGGTCGGTACCCTTGCTGTAGAACGCTCGGTCTTGCTGATCATGCGCGATCCGCGCACCGGCACCGGCCAGAATGTTCTCGCCGTTCTGAACAACCTCCCATTCCGGCCGTACCTTGGCTTGCCACTTCTCCACACCGTCAATCTGCGTCGCATTGAATACGGTGTAGAGGCGATGAAGCGGAGCGCTACCGTTGGTCTTGTCGTCCGCGTCCGCGCTGGGTACTTCTTTGGAGTCGCGGTCCTTCGGGGAAGGGAACTGCCAGAACTCGATGGACGTGCCTTTCTCACCCTTGCGGACTTGCCAGCCATTCTCCTGGGCTTGGCGGTAGGTCATCCAACGGGGGTCTTCATAACCACGTGCCACGCTGGCGGCGAGCAGGTGCACAGCGTTGCCGCCGCGATACGCCTTGTCCGTCGTCGGGTTGAACGGCATCTCCAGGGTGGCCTTTTCAGGGTCCCAGGGTTTTTGCCATGGGGCGGTGCCTTTCTCTAACATCTCGACGATCTTGTCGGTAACATCTTTGCGGAAGTCCGTCCGTTCGCCACGTTCGTCAGGCACGGTCAGCCTCCTTTTCTGGGGTCACGGGCGCTGCGGCGGGGTCCTCATCGAACTCTTCCTCGGGGATTTCGTTCTCGAAGCCGGAACCCTCAAGCGGTTCACCAGAGCTGGGCTCGTCTGGTTTGTTATGCGGTCTCGCCTGTTCTAAACGCTCCATGCTGTCACTATATACTACAGTCATGACCGCAGTATGATACCAGAATGATTCAAAGTCAAGAATAAGCGGGCTCCCGCCGCCAAAGAGCTCTCATTCTGTGGAACGATGCTCTCGGTAGAGGGCAGGGAAGGGGGAAGCAGCGGCTATTGAGGGTCAGTCCTCCAATTGCACGCTAAGGAAACTGCGGGACGGGCGAACTACCCAGCGGACTCGCGCAGGTCGGGCAGCAGGAAACCCTACGCTCAGACCTCCTGATCTCGCCCAGTAATTGAGGTAACTGTGAAGAATGCTGCAGATGCAACTGCCGATTTTTCCCGCCGGGGTGACAGAGATCAATCCGTTGGTGGCGGTGCAGAAAGAGGCGAGCACAATATGGTATCTGGACGGCCACCTGCCGGTGTTCCACCATGCCGAGCGGGACGTGCAGAGCTTCCGCATGTTCACCAGCCAGATGATCGCGGGAGGGACGGCAAGACCCAAAGAGATCGTCAAAGCGTTCGGCGTGCCCATGATCACGGTAAAGCGCTATGTGAAGCTGTACCGGGACCGCGGGTCCAAAGGGTTCTACGAGACGAAACCGCGGCATAGTTCGCCACACTCCAACAGGATGTGATTCCGTGGTTGGAAGCGGGCGTGGCCAAGACGGCGCGGCAGCGGCTGGCGGCCGATGCGCGGGCTCATTGGTTCACCTACTGGATGTAGAACTTCACGACAAGACTATCCCCAGGCCCGTAGGTCTCAGTTCCTATGAAGGGGAGTACGCTTGGAGCGGAGACACGGCCAAACACACGAAACGGGCCAGGTGGAAGCTGTATGGTCTGAGAACCGCCTGCGACAATGTTCACGCTCCGAGAGACAGAACCGTCGTAAACCAGGGTCAGTTCGTGTTTTGTGTCGTTCGTAATTTTGACCGACGCTGGACCTGACCCCGATGTCCCCACTCGCGCTGCATTCGGCATAGGGCTATAGCGACCCGATCGTATGATCTCATCGATCGATGCACCGCCTTGGGACGGTGTGGAAGGGACCGAGGAGTCTTGGCCGATGACGGTGACTTTCGCATAGCGGTGAGACGACGGGTTGGAATCCCACCGCTGTTCCACATTCACAACGAAGTTACCAATGGAGTCGACACCCTTCAGCGTCACATTGCGCCTCTCACCTGAGACATTGACAACAACGGCGGGCTCGCCCTGAACCTTACTCTTCGTAGAACCTTCCACAAGTCTTACAAGACGCACGTACGCCAACGAACCCTCTGAACGGGATCCTTTACTCAGATCGAAGGTACATGTGTACCCCAAACCACCGGGTTGGCTGTCTCGGGTAGGGACCACGTCACACTTATCTGCTCCTGTCAACTTGGGAAACGTCCTGGCCGCCTTACCTGTCACAAGTTCAGCGTCACTCACTGCCGCACGTGCTTTGTTTCGCACCTCAGTCTCGACCGTCTCGAATGGACGGGGAGACCGCATTTCAATTTTAATGATGTGATACCCAAACGGCGTCTTGACTGGCTCGCTGACCTGATCAATGGGAAGAGAGAAGGCTGCCTCATCAAAGGCCGGGATCATCTGGCCCCGCGGAAACGTCCCAAGATCCCCGCCGCCTTTTCCAGGAGCCACAACATCGCGCTTAGCCGAGCCTTCGTCATCTGATTCCAGTCTGGCGACTGCGGCGAAATCCTCTCCACCGATGATCCGCTGTCGCAATTCCTGTGCTCTCGCAAGCGCTTCGGCTGCAGTGCGGTCCGGCTGGTTCGGCCGGATCGGCACAACGGAACCCTGAAATCGTACGAGTATGTGCCGGGCTCGGACCTGTTCAATCTGGCCAGCACGATACCGATTTTCAACTTTTATGATGTGATACCCAAACGACGTCTTGACTGGCTCGCTGACCTGATCAATGGGAAGAGAGAAGGCTGCCTCTTCAAAGGCCGGCATCAGCGTGCCCCGCGGAAACGTCCCAAGATCCCCGCCGCCTGGCGCAACGCCCTTCCCCGAGCCTTCGTCATCTGATTCCAGTCTGGCGACTGCGGCGAAATCCTCTCCACCGATGATCCGCTGTCGCAATTCTCGTGCCCTTGCCAACGCCTCGGCTTCGGTCCGATCCGGCTGGTTTGGCCTGACCGGCACATGGGAACCCTGAAATCGCACGAGAATGTGCCGGGCTTGGGCCTGCAAGAACTCGCCAGAATGTTCCTCGTAGTACTTGCGAATACTGGCGTAGTCAGGCTCTGGACGAAAACCCAAGTTCCTCGAAGCGAGAACTGCGGCTAGTGTTTCAGTCCACCGCGGGAGCACGGATCCATCCGGCACTGAGCTAGCAAACCCTTGAGTGACCGTGAGAATGACGGCAAGCGAATACTTCATCTCTCTCCTAGAGAAGGCAAGTTAGCGGAGCAGAAACAGGCGATAATGCAAATCAGTATACTCTTATGTCGCCTTTCTTGTTAAGGGCTGCCATACCGCGGCGTTGGCATGGAGGCAGCGATCGTCCACGTGTTTGAAGCTGGAAAATAAGCTTCAACGCCGCCGCTCGGCAGGCGTGATGAATCACCAACTCTGACGCCACCCATCGCGTAAATTATGCCATTTGGTGTTCGCGCCGTTCCGAAAGCGGTTCGGGATGTACGCATCGGATCAATAGCAGCCCAAGTTCCGAGTGTCATGGCGCTTGTTCGATCGTTCAAAAGAACGAATCCAACACTGCCAACGCCGATCGCAACGTCCAACTGGCCGTCGAGGTTGAAGTCGGACAGCATGACAGAGCACCCGTAAGTCTGGGTCGGCACGAGCAGCCTGCCAATTACTTGCTTCACGACAGAGAACGACCCGTCGCCCTTTCCATGCAGAACCATCAACCTATTCGAGGTCTCCCCGGAACCGGTCACAGTTTGTGACCGGTTGAGCGCCTCCGTCTCCTCCTCGGAAAGGCGTAACATGAAGTCGTCTGGGAAACGCGCCGCATTCCGGGTTACGGCCTGATTGAGGGCCTTGGTCGGTACGCCATAAAGCTCGGCCAGGTCAAAATCGAACATCACCTTCCGACCGCCGATCAGGTATATCCGGCTGGGGATGCGCTCGGTGGGAATGAGGGATTTCGTCTTGAGCGTGGCCATTGTCTGACCAGTGTGGAGATCCCGCATTCATCTGTCAAGACAGGTACGGGTACAGGACAGAGAAGGAAGAATCGGAGTCAGCGCTCGAAGTCGCCGCGTTCGCTGACGCGGTCTGGCTGTAGTTGCTGTAGCTGCTGGACGGCTGGGGCAAGGCGCTGGTGGTAGCGTCCGAGCCAACCGCGCCAGTTGTGACTCGTGCTGGCCGCTTCGGCTGGCAGGGGTGTTGAGCGGAAGTGCGGAGCCGTCAAGTAGGCGTCGGCGTCGCCTAGATCTTTGATGCTATGCCCCTTGCTTGTTGGCTCAAAGACAACGAAGTGGTTGGGTTTGAGATCGCCTTTGGCGCGGCGGTCGGTTATGGCGCGGTTATGGCGAATGAAATGGACCACGCCGTCGGTGCCTTCGAGGATTAGGTGCATTTGGCCGGTTTGCTCTTCCTCGACATTGGCCAGCACCCGGCCCCGAAGCGGCCCGGTTTCGTCGAGAGTGGTCCGGCAATGCGGCATCTTGTCGTCGGAAATGGCGACTCCGGACTGAGCGAGCATGCGTTGCCGGTCGGCCGCCACTGCCATTTGCTTCAAGGTCCAGTCCAGATTGCCAGGCACGATCCACTCACGCCGGCCGTTCTCTTGAACGAGGCCGGCCCGCGCGAGAAACTGCAAGCGCGCGTTCAAAACGTCATCGGAGACGGAAAGTCGATGGCCCTCGGACCCGTTCTCGTGCTGTATTGCCTTGAGAAT
>Ga0163150_10003787_pt1 | contig 20903 bp, 4 predicted proteins | sample OliLakLV19P2IB_FD_148628 | JGI IMG/M metagenome (GOLD analysis project Ga0163150, IMG submission 148628) | Freshwater microbial mat bacterial communities from Lake Vanda, McMurdo Dry Valleys, Antarctica - Oligotrophic Lake LV.19.P2.IB | ecosystem: Environmental > Aquatic > Freshwater > Lake >...
GGGTGCAACCCCTCCAGAGCAAATAAGTTGAACTCCGAAACGCAGCAAACTGAGTAATATGTTTTCCAATGTCGGGGTGCAACCCCTCCAGAGCATATAAGTTTTTGAGAGCAAATAAGTTTTTGAGGAGTTGAAAGCCGAAACGCAGCAAATGGAATGATATGTTTTCCAATGTCGGGGTGCAACCCCTCCAGAGCAAATAAGTTTTTAATCCTATACTTTTGCCCGAGTTTATTGACCTTTAATATGTCTGAATCAATAGTTATTTCTTCCGGTGCCAAAGGTGAACAATATGAAACTTTACTGCCTCAAATCGAAGCCTTGGTGAAAGGAGAAAGTGATTTAATAGCCAACCTGGCCAATTGTTGTGCGGTTTTAAAAGAACAATTCAACTGGTTATGGATTGGTTTTTATTTAGTAAAAGAAAATCAATTGGTATTAGGCCCATTTCAGGGACCGGTAGCCTGTACACGGATTGCCTATGGAAAGGGGGTCTGCGGTACAGCCTGGGCAAGCGGCAAAACTATATTAGTACCGGATGTAGAACAGTTTCCTGGTCATATTGCCTGCAGTAGTTTATCCAGATCGGAGATTGTGGTCCCGGTTTATAAAAATGGAAATATTATTGGAGTATTAGATATTGATAGTGCAGAGTTTAATTCTTTTGACGAAACCGATAAATTATATTTAGAACAATTGGTAAAATCAGTTGTGGAATAAACTCACCACTGACCAGCGAAGCGTTGTTCATTGTCCAGCGAAGCGTTGTTCATTGACCAGCGAAGCGTTGTTCATTGTTCATTGTTCATTGTTCATTGTCCACTGACTATACAGCCACATTAAATTCGCGGAGCGTATTATTCAAGGACACCTTTTTATCCGTACTTTCTGTCCGGGTGCCGATGATCAACGCACAGGGTACCTGATATGTACCGGCTGGAAATGTTTTATTGTAGGAACCGGGAATGACCACGGATCTGGGAGGCACTTCACCGCGATAAGTCCTGGGCTCATTTTGGGTTACATCAATAATATGGGTGGATTGGGTCAACACCACGTTAGCTCCAAGCACTGCTTCATAACCTACTTTTACCCCTTCCACAATGATACATCGGGAGCCAATAAAAGCATGATCTTCGATGATTACTGGTGCAGCCTGCGGCGGTTCCAATACACCGCCTATACCTACACCGCCGCTTAAATGGACTTGCTTGCCAATTTGGGCGCAACTGCCTACTGTAGCCCAGGTGTCTACCATGGTACCGGCTCCCACATAGGCCCCGATATTGACAAAACTTGGCATTAATATAGCGCCCGGTTCGATAAATGAACCATATCTCGCAAGTGCCTGCGGGACTACTCTTACTTGCAGTGAGGCGAAATTTTTCTTCAACGGGATTTTATCAAAAAATTCAAAAGCGCCGGATTCAATGGTTTCCATTTTACTCACCCGGAAAAAAAGGAGGATCGCTTTTTTTATCCATTCATTGACTTTCCATCCGGAACCATCCGGTTCAGCTACCCTGATTTTTCCCTGGTCCAGTAGGGCGATGGTTTCCTGGATAGCTTCCAGGAAATCCGGATCTGCGATCAGATTTGGGTCATCCCAGGCGTCGTTAATTTTTAATATAAGTGAATTCATGCAGTATTATTTCATTGATAATTGTTCATTGTTCATTGTTCATTGTCTAAGTATTTCCCCACTATCGGCATCCTCCTCCCTATTCCAAATGCTTTAGGTGACACCCGGATGACCGGAGCCGTTTGTTCCCGCTTAAATTCGTTGATATTGACCAGTCGAAGGATCCTGCGGACCAATGCCGGATCAAATCCCTGGGCTATAATCTCATCCGGGCCCTGTCTTTGTTCTATGTATTTATAGAGTATAGGGTCTAAAATTTCATAAGCAGGCAAGCTGTCTGAATCTTTTTGACCTGGCCTTAATTCAGCAGAAGGCGGTTTATCGATCGAGTTTTGAGGTATCCACTGATGGTCTTGATTGATGTATTTTACCAATTGGTAAACTTCTGTTTTATAAACATCTCCCAGTACCGAAATACCCCCGCAAAGATCTCCATATAAAGTACCGTAACCTACACTCATCTCGCTTTTATTGGTAGTATTGAGCAGGATATGTCCTAGTTTGTTGGATGCGGCCATGAGCAAGGTACCCCGAATCCGAGCCTGGATATTTTCTTCAGTAACATTAAATGGTTTACCTGCAAGGATTGGAGATAATTGGTTTAAAAACTGTTCGTACATGGGTTCAATCTCGATAATCTCATAATGGATACCCAGATTTTTTGCCAACTGCACCGCATCATCGATACTTCCCGGGCTGCTGAATCTCGAGGGCATCATCAGTCCGGAGACCTGATCTTTACCCAATGCCCTTACGGCCAGGGTTGCCGTCAGGGCCGAATCAATACCACCGCTCAGTCCCAATATCGCTGTTTTAAAACCCAGTTTTCCAAAGTAATCCCGGATACCCAATAATAAAGCATCGTGAATCAGTTTATATTTTTCTTTGGGTTGTTCACCAGGAAAAGTCCGGAAGTCAGCAAGTCCGGAAGTCGGGAAGCCAGAGGAGATTAGGTCTTTAGGTCTTTCCGTCTTTCCGATTTTCGGGTTTTCGGACTTTCCGAATATTATACTTCTATCCTTCTCCACCTCATACGTCTGCACTACCTCTTCAAAATAAGGCAATTCATCAAATAGGCTTCCATCTGCGTTAAACACCAGTGATCCGCCATCGAATACAATATCCGTTTGAGCTCCGACCGAATTGCAATAAAACAAAGGCTTTTTGTATTTCGTAGCATTTGCCCGAATGACTTCAATTCGTTCTGCAGCATGGTCATAAGCAAAAGGCGAAGCGGAGATATTAAATATCAGGTCTGGAGATTGTTCAATCAGGATATCCAACGGGCAAATCGTGTATAGAGGATTTTCATTTCCGAGGTTCCACAAATCCTCACAGATAGTAAATGCTATCCGGTACCCTTTAAATTCATAAGTCTCAAACCATTTAGAGGGTTCAAAATACCGGTATTCATCAAATATGTCGTAGGTCGGCAACAGGGCTTTGTGGTATTGAAACAAGATCTTCTGGTCATAGATAAAAAAGGCGGTATTGTGCAGGTCTTTTCCTTCTTTGACCGGATTGACCGTAGGAGAGCCAATCAATACAGCTATGCCCTGGGATGCAATCCTGACTTGTTCAACCACCCAATCGCACCGTTGAATAAAGTCATTAAATTCCAGGAAATCACGGGGCGGATAACCGCAGGTGGTCAATTCTGGAAATAGAATTATATCTGATTCTTCTGATCGAGCAGCTTCGATACAAGATAAAATTTTTGATAAGTTGCCATCAAAATTGCCAATATGGGAGTTGATTTGGGCGAGGGTGATACGCATGGTACAAAAATAGACTTAATGGAAGGACTTTTCGGTTGAATTCTAAAGGCAGAATAAAGTAGTAGTTGATCCTGGGTGTAACTGGTTATGGAGGCCATCAAACCTCAAAATTCCATCCGTCTAAATGAGGAAATTAAGTCTGACTTGATTATATATTGATTTGAAACATACCGCCAAAGGAACTCGCCTAAGGGTTTAGACCAGTCTACTGATTGAAAACAGGTGCTGTTTTTTTTATATATCCGATATTTTATTATACATCCTTCCCAAATATATATGTGTTTTAGTTTAATGCAATTGTCTTCTTTTTGGAGATTTATTTTTCATATTAGATCAATTTAATATGTATAAGATTTTAATTTAATAGCAATTAGCTCTCAGTTTGCCATTTTATGTAAAAACTGGTCTGAATTTTGCTTAAGTAATTTTTAATAGCGATTTAACTATCTGATAGTATTTACTAAAAGCAATGTAACCCATATGGACAAAAACTACTTAAAGCTTGGTGGACGGAACTTGATTTTGAGGAAGAGCTCATTAAAAATTTCGTTTTTATTGATCTCCACACTGGCCTTAGCTTTTACAAGTTGGAAAATTTTCAATTTTTCTAATTCATCTTCCCAATCATTTATTATGGCGGGTGGCGTCAGTGGATCCGTATTCCGGGATTACAACGGAGATGGGATCAAACAACCGAACGAACCTTTAGTGGGTGGTGTTACCGTGACTGCTTATGATGCGACCGGGACTTCATGCGGATCTGATGTTACTTCATCCGTATCCGCTCCTAACTATACCATCATGTCCTGTATGGGACAAGTGCGGATAGAATTTACAATTGATGCGACTACGAGTTGTGTTGACTCTACCATAGATTTTTCTTCTACCAGTGGCGGCAATTATGGCTCATCGGTACAATTTGCCAACGCCAGTGCCATGCCAACCGTCAATTTTGCATTAAACAATCCCGCGGATTACAATAAAGGTGCAGGAAATACCAATGTATATGTACCCTGTTATACCAATGGTGATCCAACAGGCGCGGGTACAGCGCAGGCTGGAAGTTGGTTTGTAGGTTTTCCTTATAATAATAGTGGTGTAGGCACACCCCCTGCCCAAATTAAAAATGGGACGTTAATTGGCGCCACCTGGGGAGTAGCATACAGCAAACAGGCAAAAAAAATATTTACTTCGGCTTTTATCAAAAGACATGTTGGGTTGGGAACACTTGGTTCCGGAGGAATTTATACGCTTATACCCTCAGGTGGGACATTCGTGGCAGCAACCTTTTACGACATGGATGCCAGTGGCCACCGCACCCGTGCAGGGGCGGGTGCTCCGGCTTATGGACCTGGTTCATCTTTTAATTTATTTGGATCTCCATCTACTAAGGTTAACTACCTTGGAGCGAACGATCCATTGACCGGTAAACCTTCTGGATTTGGGGTTGTTGGTACCAATCTTCTACGCGGACTACCTGCTAATAAAAGTTTGCCCAGTTTCGATCCCGCTGCCTTCGCGCAAGTTGGAAAAGTTGGTCTGGGTGACCTCGAAATCAGTGATGATGGAAAATATTTATTTGTAACGAATCTGTACAGCAGATTCTTATTCCGATTGACCCTGGATAATCCAGCCAATCCTTCAACGGTAACAGCGGTGGACAGTTTTCAATTGCCTCCCGCGTCTTGTACCAATGGAGAACAGCGACCGTTTGGGTTAAAATATTATCGCAATAAACTTTATATCGGAACAGTATGTACTGGTGAAAATTATGGAATCAATGTAATAAACGGAGCTAGTGATATATCTGCTCAGGTATATGTATTGCCCAATACAGTTGGCATGGGCCCTATTACAGCAACACCTGTGTTTTCTACTTCGTTGAACTATAAAAAAGGGCCTTCTATGAGCTGGACGGGCCCGCATGGTGGTCAATGGAATCCCTGGAGAGACTCGACGATAAGTTTTGGGAATAGTGCCACAGCCAGAGACAGGACCTATCCCACGCCTCAATTATCGGATATTGAATTTTCAGATCGTGGAGATCTGATCTTGTCTTTTACAGATCGCGCTGGCCATCAGTATGGATGGGGTAATTATCGATGGCTTGGTGGTAATCCGTCGGAGCTTATATTGCCAGTTTCCGGGGGAGATTTATTAGTGGCAGGCCTTAACTGCAGCATGAATTCATATGTCTTAGAAAATAATGGCAGTTATAATAGCGACGGTATTATCCGAACCAGCACCAGCGCGGCAACCATGCAAGGACCAGGAGGAGATGAGTTTTTTGACTTCGAAAATATTGCTTGTTGTCATCAGGAAACACATGGTGGTTCTGTAGCGGTATTGAGAGGGGATAATAAAATCATTACCAGTGCAATGGACCCCACAACCATCCGGGAGGGTGGTACCATTAAATTTTCCTTCACTGATGGGACAAAAACCAACGGATATCAATTGTTTGTGGACAATACCAATTCTTTAGCTTCCGGTAATTTTGGTAAAGCAGCCGGGCTGGGGGATATGGAAGTATCAGGATTTGAAGCCCCATTGGAAATTGGCAACCGGGTATGGGTCGATGCCAATATGAATGGAGTGCAGGATCCGGGAGAAGCGGCTTTTCCAAACATCACAATACAATTAGTAGATAGTATATCGGGTGCCATTGTAGGCACAGATATCACTGATGTAAATGGCAATTATTATTTTGATTCCACGAATGTATTGCAATCCAGCATCAAAAGTCCGCAAGCAAATAGAACCTATTATTTACGGATTGGCCCTGCAGATTGGGTTTCAGGAGGAGCAGGTACCGCTGACTTGCTTAACTATACACTTACCGGGACTGATCAAAATCCGATGTCACTTTCTAATGCCGATTTGCGCGACAATGATGGATCACTGTTCCCGGTCACTATGGTGCCAACCATTAAATACCGGACCGGTAACCTGGGAGAAAATAATCATACCCTTGATTTTGGGTTTTTCCTCAATCCGCCGGTTCCCCCTGTAGTGGACCTTGCTTTGAAAAAAACGATCGATACGATAATCAATAATAATATCAACACCAATCTGACGAATGGAGATACGGTAAAATTTAAAATCCAGTTGATCAACCAGGGTGAACTGGCTATGGATAGTATCCGGGTTACAGATTATCTCCCTGCAGGATTTAAATTTGTCAATGCTACTGGTTTTGGCCAACGCAATGAAGGTTGGAATGGTGCGGATCCGAATAATCCGGTTTTTCCATATTCTACTGGGATAACTGTTGCTCAGACTGCTCCTGTGGCGCAGTCAGCCAGTCCAAATTCAAGCACATTGACTTTGCTAAATCATAATCCGGGTAATGGATTAAATAGATTATTACTTGTAGGGATATCACTGGGTAATGATGATCAGGGAACCCCTCCCGTAGTTACCGGCGTAACATTCCTTGGAAATCCAATGAGTTTAGTGGGAACTTTTCAAAACCCTGGAGGTGCCGGGACTACAGAAGATGACGCAAAGGTTGCAATTTACAGTTTAATAAACCCCACCGGAATCGGCAATGTTGTTATTAGTTTGAGCAATACTGACCCAGGCGCTGTAATTGCCCAGGCAGTGACATTTAATGGTGTGGATCAAACCAACCCTTTGGGTCCATTTCAATCTGCTGGAAATATTGGAAGTGCAAACCCTTCGGCTAATTTTGTTTCAGCTCCAGGAGAATTATTATACACCATATTTGCTAAAGATGGAGGTACCTTAACCAGTCCTGGCGATCAGACTACAATATTTAATGCGACCTTGGGATCACTCACAGGGGCGTTGGTTCTCGAGCCTGGTGCTGCATCCGTTACTACATCATTCATGGCTCCTAGCCAAGATTGGTCTATGGGTGCAGTTTCTATAAAACCAGCTCCATTCAGAACTGGCGATACACTTGACATTTGTATTTACACTACACTCACTCACGTACCTGGCAATCCAACTTCCGCCAATTTTACCAACTATTCAGAAATCAGTTATGCCCGCGATACCGCCGGTGTCAATCAAAGCGCTAATGACATAGATAGCCCATTAAACAATAACCCGAATGATAATGGCGGCGGACAACCTAGTAGTCCTGCAGATGATTATGTCAATGGTAATGGAACCGGTACAATTGGAGATGGTGTTGCAGCAACAGATCAGGATAATCATGATCCCGCTTTGCTGGATGTATTTGATTTAGCTTTAAAGAAAACCATAGATCCAGCCAGTGTTTCCAATAGTGGGTACTCTACCGGTCAGAATGTTGTATTCAATATTACCATTACTAACCAGGGAACTATCACCGCTCAAAATATTCAGATCACAGATACTATTCCATGCGGATTAACTTTTAATCCGACACAATCCGTTGCCTGGGTATTAGCTAGTCCTTTAGCAACCTATACGGTACCAGGTCCTTTAGCTCCTGGCCAATCTATAACAGTTCCCATAAATTTACTAGTCAACTCGAGTTGTATTCCATTGTACACGGTCAATTATGCACAAATCAATGCTGCACAAGATATCAGTGGCAATCCAAGAACAGGTGACATCGATGGACCATACGATCAAAATTTTGGTGATGATGCCGGAGGTTCAGTCAATACCAATAGCGATGATGTGATTACAGGAGATGGTACCGGTACACCTAAAGATGATGTTGCTGCTACCGATGCCGATGATCAGGATCCAGCAGAATTGTTGGTGTTTGATCTTGCTTTGAGAAAAATAATTTCTCCAATGACTGTGGGTTATCCGGGACCTTACAATGTTGGCGCCCCTATCCGATTCGATATCACGATTGTAAATCAGGGCAACCTGCCCGCAGTTGAGATTGATATTGTGGATACGGTGCCTGCAGGTTTACAATTTGACATTGTAGCTAATGCAGGTTTGTGGACTGCGGGTCCCGAAGCCAATGAATACCAAAGAACTATTTTTGCCTTTCCAGATACACTTAAAGGTGGTGAAGACACAACTGTTTCAATTTATTTTACAGTCCTTCATACTTCAGGAGGTGTAGCAGCTTATACCAATGTATCTGAAATCTCTTCTGCTATTACCATAGTCAATGGTATGCGGGATACGTTTGCCCAGGATGCAGATTCGCCTTATGATTCTAATTTTAAAAATGATGCCGGAGGACAAGTAGGTTCACCTGCAGATAATGCTATAATGGGTGATGGCACCGGTGCCATTGGAGATGGTGTAGATTCAACGGATGAAGATGCACAGGATCCGGCTTTAGTGCCGATAGTGGATGTAGCTTTAAGTAAAGTCATCAGCGATACCATACATGATGCGACTAATTTTTATGCACTCGATTATGGTGATGTGGTAGTCTTTGATATTACAGTAACTAATCAGGGTACTGTATCTCTCGATACGGTTGAAGTCACAGATTATATTCCTTCCGGTTTTGCTTTTGGAACCAATCCAAACTGGACTTTCACTGGTCCTAATGCGACAACTGTAATTCGCAGCAGGCTTGATCCCGGAGAAGATACGGTGATCACTTTGAATTTAATTTTAATAAGCGAATCTAATCCGGCTGCTTTAAGTACAGCCTGGATTAATTACGCAGAAGTAAGTCGTGCATATGATACCTTAGGGGTAAATGTAAGTTTATTAGATTTTGACAGCGAGCTGAATACTATTGCCAGTGATAATGCCGGGGGTCAACCAGAAAGTCCTGCAGATAATTATATCGATGGTGATGGAAGCGGTGTAATCGGTGATGGTGTCGCAGCAACAGATCAGGACAATCACGATCCTGCTCTAGTGAATGTATTCGATCTGGCATTAAGAAAAGTGGTCGGCGATACTTTAGGAAACAATACGCTGGAGTACGGGGATACCATTCGTTTTGACATTCAAATATTCAATCAGGCGAATACTACAGCGGATAGTATTGTAATTACAGATTATATACCGGCAGGTTTTGCATTCATACCCGGATTAAATCCGGGATGGGGTGGTTCTTTACCCAATGCTACTTATCAATGGGGTGCAGCCGATGATCTTTTACCTGGCGAATCAGATACCATCAGCATTTATTTAAGATTGTTAGCTGTAGGTGAACCTACATTAGTTGAATATACCAATTATGCTGAAATAAGTTTTGCTTCCGATACAACAGGAGCTGATCGAAGCAATACCGATGCCGATAGTCCATTGAATGGAATCGAAACAGATAATCCGGGCGGACAACCTTTGAGTCCTGCGGATGACTATATAGATGGAGATGGGACAGGAGTTATCGGAGATGGGGTTGCCACTACCGACCAGGACAATCATGATCCAGCAGGGCTTTTTCCACGCATTGTAGATCTTGCTCTAAAAAAACAAAATCAGTCTTCCAGTCCATTTAGTTATGGGGATACGGTTGCTTTATTGGTCTCTGTAATCAATCAGGGTACCATTACCCTCGATAGTATTGAGATCACAGATTACCTGCCAGTGGGATTTAGTTTTCCTGCGACAAAAAATCCGGACTGGGTGGTTAGTGGTAATAATTTGGTCACCGTGTATAGATCGCCACTTGCAGGAGGTGCCAGTGCTTTCATACCATTATACCTGGTGATTCAGCCGATTTCTGATCTGACCAGACTAGATAGCGCCTGGATCAACTTTGCTGAAATCAGCAGGGGATGGGAAGGTGCAGTGGACGTTACGGGTGAGGATATGGACAGTCCCTGGGATGACGACCCAACTAATAATCCGGGTGGTAGTCCAAACAGCCCTGCCGATGATTACGTCGATGGGGATGGTACCGGTACTTTCGGAGACGGAGTAGATAGTACAGATCAGGACAATCACGATCCAGTACTGGTTCCAATAGTTGACTTGGCACTGCGCAAGGTCATTCAGGATACGCTTGGTGATAATAAACTATCCTACGGTGATACGATCAAATTCGGAATTCAACTATTCAACCAGGGGAATGTCCTGGTGGATAGTATAGTAGTGACTGATTCGATACCGGCTGGTTTTAGTTTTGTATCCGGTAGTTTAAATGCAGGATGGATTTTAATTGGCCAGGACGCTTATTACAGCTGGGGCCTCGGTGATACTCTATTCCCAGGGGAAAGTGATACCGTTTGTATTTACCTCACCCTCAATATGGTCACTCCAAGCCAATCCAGGCATTGGATCAATTTTGCAGAAATCAGTTTTTTTAGTGATACGACGGGTACTCCACTGGTGGATATAGATTCCAACCCGGATGACACACCTACGAATGACCCGGGTGGAAACCCTAATACTCCTTCAGATGACCCCATTGATGGGGATGGGACAGGTATGCCCGGAGATACCAGCAGGACCATGGATGAAGACGACCAAGATCCGGCTGGGCTTAATTTCTTTGATTTGGCGTTAGTTAAAATGGTAGCCCCTGGTAGTATTATTACGGCATATAATGATTCCGCCAAATTTTTGATTACTGTAGTCAATCAGGGCACAGAACCCGTGGACAGCATAGTAATTACGGATACCCTTCCTGCAGGACTAATGTTTGACGCGAGTTTACCAATTAATAGCATTTGGACCGATCTTGGTAATGAACTCAAAACAACCATTCGCGGAAGATTGAATCCCGGAGAGGATACCACGATTTGTCTGGCCCTTCGGGCATTAAAAATGTATGACTATACCCTGGGTGCAAGTCCCTGGATCAACCGGGCTGAAATAAGTCAGGCTTACGATACTACAGGTGTTCCGATAGTTGATATCGATTCACCGTTGAATGATAATTATGGAGATAATCGCGGTGGTCAGCCGGAAAGTCCGGCGGACGATGAACAGAACGGAGATGGTACAGGCGTCATAGGCGATGGTATAGATACTACCGACCAGGACAATGCAGATCCTGCATTATTAGCTGTAGCTGATCTGGCATTGAGAAAAGTTGCCGCTGATACCTTAGGCGACAATATTTTAATATTCGGAGATACTGTAAAAATTGCTATCCAGGTTTTCAATCAGGGAAGCATTCCGGTAGATAGTTTTATCGTTAATGATTCTTTGCCGGCTGGATTGGGTTTTGTAACCGGTCCTCTTAATACAGGATGGAATTTGGTATCCGGTACGGAGTACGCTTACCATTGGGGAGCCGGTGATACACTTTTCCCCGGTGAAAGTGATACGCTGTGTATTTATGTGATTTTCCAATTGGGATTACCTGGTACTCCTGAAACCTATACCAATAGAGCGGAAATCAGCGCTTTCTTTGGTACGGATGGCAATCCCTTGAATGATGTGGATTCATGGCCGGATGATAATCAAATTAATGATGGTGGGGGCAAACCTAAAACGGGTTCAGATGACCCCATCGATGGGGATGGGACAGGTATGCCCGGAGATACCAGCAGGATAACAGATGAAGATGATCAGGACCCACTCGAGTTGGGATTCTTTGATATTGCACTTCGTAAAACCATAGCTGCGGGCAGTGCTGCAACCTATTATGGCGATACTATAAAATTTGATCTCACTATTATTAACCAGGGAAGTATCCCTACAGATAGCATAATTATAAGAGACTCCATTCCGGTAGGCTTTAGTTTTGATCCGTCTATACCCGGGAACGCTCCCTGGACGCTTACGGGAAATATTGCCACACGGGCAGTCAGCGGATTTTTATTGACCGGATTTGAGGATACAGTCGTTTGCATTTGGCTGACTGTAGAACCGGTGTTGGATCCTGCGGCACGTGCTGGTGCCTGGATCAATTACGCTGAAATCAGCGAAACCTGGTTGGGTGGTATAGATATCAGCATCCTCGATATTGATTCAGAGCTTAATGATACCTATGGGGACAATAAAGGAGGACAGCCTCAGAGCCCGGCGGACAATGAAGTAGGTGGTAATGGCACAGGAGCGGTAGGTGATGGAGTAGCCGCCACGGACCAGGACAATGCCGACCCCGCTTTTGTAGATATAGTTGATTTGGCACTGCGGAAAGTGATTATAGACACCTTAGGCGACGCCACGTTAAATTATGGAGATACGGTTAAGTTTTTGATTCAATTGTTCAACCAGGGTAATATACCCATGGATAGCCTAACGATTAACGACACCATTCCGAATGGTTATAGTTTTGATCCTAATTTAAATCCAGGATGGTCAGGCAGTTTCCCTGAAGTAAGTTATGGATGGGGAGGGGATACGTTGAATCCAGGAGATAGTGTGACCATTTGTATATTCCTCAGACTGGAACAAGTCAATTCCGGAATACCAGACTATACCAACCGGGCTGAGATCAGTTTTGCCAGGGATACGGCCGGAGTGGACCGGAGTGCAGATGATATAGACAGTCCATTGAATGACAATTATGCAGATAATATCGGCGGACGCCCGGAAACTCCTGCAGATGATTATGTATTGGGTGATGGTAAAGCAGGTGGTACGATCGGAGATGGAGTAGCCGCAACCGATCAGGACAATGCGGATCCGGCACGATTAGAAATCGTGGATGTTGCCTTACGCAAAATTATAGCCGATACCCTCGGCAATGCTATATTGAATTATGGGGACACCATTAAGTTTGCCATCCATATATTTAATCAGGGTACTGTGCCGATCGACAGCATGACGATCAATGATAGTATACCCAATGGATTTAGTTTTGTCAATGATGTGGTATTAAATGCGGGTTGGACTGCTTTAGGACTCGAAGCAAATTATGCCTGGGGTTTAACCGATACTCTTCAACCGGGAGAAAGTGATACGATATGCATTTACCTCAGGTTGGAACAAGTCAATACAGGTATACCGGATTATACCAATCGGGCTGAAATCAGTTATGCCACTGACCTTACTGGTGCTGACAGGAGTGGTGATGATATCGATAGCCCCTTAAACGATACTTATGCAGACAACAAAGGAGGACAGCCGGAAAGTCCTGCTGACGATGAAGTGATGGGTGTTGGTACCGGTGCAATAGGCGATGGGGTAGCAGCCACCGATCAGGACAATGCCGATCCTGCCTTGGTGTCTATTGTTGATTTAGCGTTGAGAAAAATAATACTGGATACCCTGGGCGATGCGACTTTAAAATACGGTGATACCATCAAATTTGCTATCCATCTGTTTAATCAGGGTAATGTACCTATTGAATTCCTGACGGTCAATGATACCTTGCCCAATGGTTTCTCTTTTGTAGACAATGCATTAAATACAGGTTGGACAACTCCAGCTGGCAATGAAACAGAATACTTATGGGGTGGTATGGGTGATACTTTACAACCTGGTGAAAGTGACACCATATGCATCTACCTCAGACTGGAAATGAATCTGACTGGTATACCGGATTATACCAATAAGGCCGAAATCAGTGAGGCTTTTACCTATGGAGATATTGATGTAAGTGACCTGGATATCGATAGCCCGCTAAATGATAATTATGGAGATAATGCCGGTGGGCAACCTGAAAGCCCGGCCGATGATGAAGTGACTGGCATAGGCACCGGAGCTATCGGAGATGGAGTAGCTGCAACCGATCAGGACAATGCCGATCCGGCCTATATTGAAGTACTTGACCTTGCATTAAGAAAAACAGTGATGCCAGGGGCCAGTAACACGGTGATTTATGGCGATACGGCTAATTTTAATATCTCTGTTATTAACCAGGGTACGGTACCGCTGACCAATGTGAAGATTACAGATTCTTTACCGGACGGTTTTACCAATGATCCGGGTGTCAATCCAGGTTGGACACCAGCCACCTCGGGACCTGATTTTTCAGTATGGTGTTTTATCATAACAGATACGCTATATCCGGGTGACACCATTTATCTGCCATTTAATGGTATTGTTGAACCATCGGTAATTCCAGGAGCATGGATAAACTATGCCGAAATTACCAGTATGCAGGATACTACTAATACGGACCGTAGCGGAGATGACATTGACTCGAGTCCCGACGGGAATGTAGGAAGTAATGACGGCGGAGGCCTTCCGGAAAGTGAAGCCGATGATGAAACTAATGGAGATGGTACGGGTACAGTTGGAGACGGTGTGGCCAGCACGGATGAAGATGATGAAGATCCGGCTACTTTGATGTTGTTTGATCTGGCATTGAAAAAAGTGGTTGATCCTTCGACTCCCGGGCCTTATCAATACGGGGATACCGTAAAATTTGCCATCACGGTATTCAATCAAGCTAATATACCTGCAACCAATATTGTAGTGAGTGATTCTATACCTGCCGGATATATTTATGATCCGTCTATTAATCCCGGATGGACCGGTGCATATCCTGTTGTGAGAGATACGATTACGGATACTATCGACTTCGGTGATTCGATCGTTACTTGTCTGAACTTGATTTTACAACCAGTGATAGCTCCGGCAGAGAAGAAAAATGCGTGGACCAATCTGGCTGAGATCAGTTATGCTGAGGATACTTCAGGTAATGCAGTAGGGGTTAATCTGCCTGAACACGATTCCTGGCCAGATGAAAACTTCAGCAATGATGCCGGCGGACAACCAGGAAGCCCGGCAGATAATTATATCCGTGGCAATGGAATGGGTGCCATAGGGGATGGGGTAGCCCTGACGGATGAAGATGATGCCGACCCGGCTTTAGTAGAGGTATTTGACCTGGCGTTAACCAAACAAATTGATACCCTCGGAACGCCATTCCCCTATACGTATGATGATTTGATCAAGTTTAAAATCAAAGTCATCAATCAGGGCAATGTACCTGCAGTCAATATTGAAGTTACGGATTATATACCTGTGGGATTTGCGTTTGATGCAGGATCAAATCCGGATTGGGTCTTTATCAATGATAGCACAGCGCAGACCACCATTTTGGATACCTTATTTGCAGACCAGGATACTACCGTATATATTTATTTGCGGCTCTTGATGGCCAACGGAAGGACATCGTGGACCAATGTGGCTGAAATCAGTTATGCCGAAGACACCCTGGGAATTGATAAAAGTTTGGACGATGCGGATCACGTGCTGGATGACGATCGCACGAACAATGCGGGAAGTCAGGTACTAAGCCCGAATGATGATTTTGTGGATGGAGATGGCAAAGGGGCCATTGGTGATGGAGTGCCCGCAACAGATGGTGATAATATTGACCCTGCATGGATCGACGTTTTTGATCTGGCCTTGATCAAAACCACCCCAAAAGTGGTTGTGGTGGAAGGGCAGATTGTAGATTTTTATATCACCGTATATAATCAGGGGAATATCGACGCCCAGAATATCAAGATCATCGATTACATACCATCCGACATGACTTATTCTGGAGGTGGCTGGACCACGGTCGCTGACAGTGCTTGTTTGACCTTGCCCGGAACCCTGGCAGTAGGTGACAGCATAACCGTCCAAATCGATTTGCAGGTAAATTCACCGGTGACCTCTTTGCCGGAAGGGTTATACAATTTTGCAGAAATAAACAGCGCTACGGATATCCTTGCGCAGAATTACCCGGACATCGATGGCGACTTTGATAGTGATCCCAACAATGATCCTGGTGGAGATTTGTTTAATGATGACGACAACAATATTACCGGAAATGGTAAACGGGGAGAAGACGAAGACAACCATGATGGAGCATGGGTAGCGGTATGCGGGGGATTTGTTTGCAATAATCAGGTGACCATCTCCCTGGACGATGATTGTTCAGTGATGGTAGTAGGTGATGATGTGCTCGAAAATCCAACGATGCCTGCTGTCTTATACCGGGTGGTGATCCGGGATGCAACAGGAAGAGTTGTGCCGAATGCAACGTTTACACGAGCTAATATTGGTTATTGTTATACTTATACTGTCGATGTTCCATTGTGTCCTGCCAATAGCTGCTGGGGAAAGATATGTGTAGAAGATAAATTTCCACCACAAATTGATTGTGCACCGGATACGGTATTGTGTTCGCAGTTGTCTAATATCCCTGTAAACATCTTCGTAAACGACAATTGCAGTGGACCTGCGAAAGTGTCCATTGCAAGTGAGCAATTTATTGACTATGGCTGTGACAGTGTTAATATTCAGGGCATAGTGATCCGGAGATTGCTGGCCACCGATATCTGGGGCAATACCCGGGATTGTGAAAAATACTATTATATCCGTCGGGTCCATATAGCGGATGTGATCTGTCCGAGAGATACGTTGATTGATTGTAGTTTGGCGAATAGCGGAGGGCCATTTAGCAATCCGTCTCGGAGTGGGGCTCCGCGGGTATCCGGTATCAGCCTGTGGCCAAATAATGCCACCTGCAAACTGACGGCAAATTATAGCGATGAGTTGCTGGATCTCTGCGGAGAAGGATATAAAATCATCCGGACGTGGATCATCAGTGACTGGTGCCTGCAGACGGATACGATGTGCAGACAACTGATCACGGTGAAGGATATGTCCCCCCCGAGTGCATCGAATATCACCTTGCCGACAGTAAAAGCAGCCCCGCATGATTGCCGTGCCCTTGTACAATTGGATGCCCTGGGGTATTCGGATTGTGGATCGGTGACTCAGGAATACAGATATCCGTATATCGATCCGGCGACCGGAGCGATAAAATATGCGACGGGTAAGTTGCCTGCTAAAGTCTATATCTACTCGGGTACCACGGTGATCAATGTAACACTGAAGGATGCGTGTGAAAACAGGACGATCAGAACGATAACGGTCAGTGTACAGGATGAAACGGCTCCAACGCCGGTATGCCATGAATTCACCCAGGTGACGGTGGATCCGGTAAGTTGCTGGAGTACGGTGGAAGCCAAATCGTTGGATAATGGGAGCCATGATAATTGTTGCGGGGAGTTGCATTATGCAGCGGCGCATATGGATAGTGTGACGTATTGGAGGAAATACTGGAATACCAAACTGGAACTGGAAGCAGGCAAAGCGGCGTATAAATTGGATAAAGTCAAATACGATGCCTTAATTGAAGATTGGATCAATTGTTATGTATTTGCAGATGTACTTCATTTTGACGATTGCGGGTCAAACGATGTGATTCTAAGGGTATATGAAGCCTGCGGATTGCCGAGATATGACGAGCATGTATGGCCGTGTACACCACACCAATGGTTCTGTTACAATACGTATTTGTATATGGCGGACTTCAATTTTAACTGGTTTGATCCGGCCGGCCCCAAATCGTGTGATTACCGTCCTGTATTGACGAGCCTGGGTAAACTGGCAGAGAAATATGCAGGATATGACGCTAAATATTATTTCCTTCCGCGATTCGACGGAGCAGCGCGGTTTGAATATTGTACGGTACCATTTTATTTTCCGACGATCTTAAACAACAGCGACCGTGGAGATGGTCGCCAGCCTGGTGATTATTGTTCAGCCCGATTATACAATGATTGTATGATAGAGGTGTTGGTGGATGACAAACAGTCACCGGTGGTGGATCACCTGCAGGATATTACAGTATACTGTGATCAGACACCGGCAGGGACAAATTATGCGAGATTATTGTGCAAGACGGGAGAATATTATAACGTGTGGCCGGGTACGATCAGCTCAGGAGGAACTATACACGGCTACTATGGAGGCAGTGACCATATCACCAACCATGCGATCGGTGTGAGTGATCATGGATCTCCTCAGGCACCGGGATGCCCAGAAGGCAATTCGTGGTCACCGATCTATTGCAGGGACTGGTTGCTGCTGGATCAATATGACCAGGCCGGAAAGATAGAACCCCGCCTGAATGACGCAGTCGGGCAGGCCAAAACCTATTTTAGTGTATTGGTACAATTTGACAAATACCATCCGGTGCGTGCATTGGCACCCCATGAATTTTCGATCACGGACAATTGCCGGTTGGATGCCGGGACGTTGACCACCACCGATGTGGGATCGCTCAACAGTTGTGGTGAAGGTTGGTTCCAGCGGACCTGGACGATCAAAGACAAATGCGGCAATGAAGTGAAGGCGGTTCAAAAAGTAATCGTCAAACACCGGAGTGATTATGAAGTGGTTTTCCCGGCGGACCTGGAAGTGAATTGTTCCACACCGGATGCCACCGATACGAGCAAGACGGGTAAACCGTTCATCACGGATGATGAATGTGAAAACATCGGCTTGCGCTATGTAGACGAAATATCGACAATAGATAACGGGGCTTGTTACAAAATCATACGGACCTGGACCCTGATCGACTGGTGTATATTCGACGCCAATATCCATACCTATCATCCGGATGTGATCGTGGATGATCGGTTGCGGGCGAATTCGACAGACCGGGCCTGTGAATTCCGGAACCTGAAAGACAACGGGGACGGCTATATGAAATACGTCCAGATCATAAAAGTGTATGATTCCTCTGCGCCGGTCATTACGTGCAGGGACAGTACGTTCTGTATCCAGGAGGGATGTACGGCCAACATCCATATCCCGCTTCAGGCAATTGACAATTGTTCAGAGAAAGTATTGTTCCGCCTGGAGATCACCAGGCCGGACGGAAGTATAGAAAAACGGACAGATGTCAATGCGATCACGGGCAACTTCAGTTCGGGGTTATATCAGGTAAAGATCATTGGCAAGGATAAATGTAACAATGAAGCTATCTGTATAACCAACCTGGTATTTAATGATTGTAAAGCGCCGACACCATATTGTTTAAACGGAATAGCGACAGTGGTGATGCCGAGTACGGGAACTATAGAAATATGGGCTAAAGACCTGGATAGGGGAAGTTCAGACAATTGTTCGCCGAATTCAGCACTGCGATTTAGCTTTAGCAACAATCCATCGGATGCAAGCCGGGTTTTCCGATGCAGCGATATACTGAACGGCAGACAACATGCGATCGAAGTACAGATCTGGGTGACGGATAATTCGGGCAACCAGGATTGGTGCAAGACGTATATCTTATTGCAGGACAACGGAGGCCAGCCGGGCGGGGTATGTAAAGACACGACGGTGACGGAGGCGAATATCAATGGAAGATTGTATACGGAAGATAAAGAGGGCGTTGAATTTGCGACGGTTGAAGTAAAAGGGGTGACGACCAGCGCGGGTATACCGTCGTTTAAGACGGCTTCGGATGGCAGTTATGCTTTTAATAGTGTACAGATGGTAGGGGCGTATGTACTCAAAGCGCGGCGGGATGACAACCCGATGAACGGGGTGAGTACACTGGATATGATCCTGATCCAAAAACATATACTGGGGACAGAGCAGTTAAAGAGCCCTTATAAAATGATAGCAGCGGATATCAACAACAGTGATGATATCAGCGTGCAGGATTTGATCGAATTGAGGAAGCTGATCCTGGGGATGTACGAAAAATTGCCGAACAATACGAGTTGGAAATTTATACCGAAGTCACATCAGTTTGTGGATGCCAGAAACCCGTGGGGCTATCCGACGGAAGATCAACTGAAGAATATGGAGGATGCCGGCAATGTAGTAGCCAGGGATTTTGTAGGGGTCAAGATCGGTGATGTCAACAGCAGTGCCATACCGCACAGTCTGATGGGAGTGGAAGTAAGAGGCAATGATCAAGGTCTTGTATTTGAGGTGGAAGACCACGTAATCAAACGCGGTGATCTGGTGAGGATCGATTTCCGTTCGCCCAATTTCCGTGGAATCAGCGGCTGGCAGGGGACGATGAGTTTTGACTCGGGTCTGGAGTTTATCGAAGTGTCAGGAGACCAGGGGAAACTTCAATTGACCAAAGACCATATCGGGAGGAGATGGGAAGGCCAGGGCATGCTTACGATGAGCTGGAACAATATGGTACGAGGATCTACTGGAATCGATGTGAAAGAGGATGAGGTATTATTTACCCTGATATTCCGGGCCAATAAAACCACCCGCTTGAGTGAATCACTCCGGATCGGATCCCAGTATACGCGCTCTGAAAGTTACGAGGGTAAAGGAGAGTTGGGTAATCTGAGCCTGCGTTTTATAGAGCAGGGCAAAGAGGTTACCGGGAAGAGTGAATTGTATCAGAATTATCCCAACCCATTTGATACGCGCACGGTGATAGGATTAAAACTTTCAGAGGGAGGTAAAGGCACCTTGAAGCTCTATGATGTAACGGGCCGGACCATCAAGTCGGTAGAAAAAGAATGGACCAAAGGGTACCAGGAAGTTTGGATCGACCGCAGGGAAATCGGTGCCACCGGTGTCCTGTATTACCGGTTTGAAAGTTCATTCTTCACGGATAGTAAGAAAATGATAATGATCGAATAGAAATATTTAAACGGAAGGATTGAGCCCAGGGATGATTTAACTTAACAAATTTCCTGTTGGATTAGTATAAAATTTTATTATGACCTGGAATATTGAAGCCCTGGAATGACATCCGGGGCTTTGATGATTTAGGAAGTTTGGATGCCGCTTGATTTTAAGCCTGCAGGGGATATCAACATTGACATCAGGTTGAGAGGGTTGGCTAAAAATTTAGTTTATTAATATTTTAACAAGGGAGTATTCAATAAAGTGTGTCACTCTCTCCAGGTCAGCGCACTGAGTCTGAG
>Ga0163150_10003789_pt1 | contig 20896 bp, 17 predicted proteins | sample OliLakLV19P2IB_FD_148628 | JGI IMG/M metagenome (GOLD analysis project Ga0163150, IMG submission 148628) | Freshwater microbial mat bacterial communities from Lake Vanda, McMurdo Dry Valleys, Antarctica - Oligotrophic Lake LV.19.P2.IB | ecosystem: Environmental > Aquatic > Freshwater > Lake >...
CCGTGATGCCCGGCGGTGCCGTCGTCGGTGCTCGTGAGCACGTTCACGCCCAGTTGCTCGAAATCGGCGACGCCTGCCAGGTAGTCGCGACTGCGAGCGCCGTAGCAGAATGTGACTTGGCGTGCCGGCCGCAGGTTGCCAGGCTCGTCTCCGTATTGACGCTGGCCAAGATATTGCCTGGCCAGAGCCAAGAACGGGGTCTGGCCGATACCGCCGGCAACCATCAAGAGATGATCGACCGGCCGCGGAATAAATCCGTTGCCCAGCGGTCCCCAGACATCCAATTGCTGCCCAGCGGTGAATTGCGCCAGCCGGCTGGTCATTTTTCCAGCGACCAGGTACACCACGTCCACGCCAACGCTCGGGCCACGTTCGCCGTCGGCCAGAAACGTATCGTATAAAGCCAGCGGACGGCCCAGCAGCGGGTCGTCGAAACCCGCCAGCCGCAGCATCAAGAACTGACCGGGTACAATTCGCCTGGCAAGCGTTGGGCAATGAAAGCGAACGCGGTAGGTGTCGCGCGCGACACGCACATTTTCCAGAATCGTGACCCGTTCCTGGCAAGCCTGATCGGCATAGTGCGCGGCGTGCAAAGGATTGGTCATTGAAAAACGTTTTTCTGGTTGGGACTATCAGGCTAAGTTGCTGTTCGCAGGCGCTACGTGCCTAACGCAAATATCCTACCGATGACCCTCAGAGTTGCCAATGGCCCGAGGAGCGCGTCGTTAAGTCGCCTCGGTCAGCTTCAATAATTCTTTCGCCATTCGCTCGATCACGTCCGACCAGTTGCCCAAAGTTGTCTGGCGGAAGATTTGCATGGTGGGATACCACGGGCTGTCGTGGCGATCGAACATCCAGCGCCAGTCGGGCGTGTGCGACATTGGCAGCCAAACTCGCACGCCGAGCGCGCCGGCCAAGTGGACCAGTGCTGTGTCAGGCGCGATCACGACATCCAAGTGTTGCATCGCTGCAGCCGTGTCCATGAACGCGCCCCCCTCCTTGTCGAGCGAGCTCGCCAGATCGATGACTTCAAACGCTCCGTCGAGCGCCGCGACTTGTTCGCTGCCGGTCCCTTTCTGCAGGCTGAACAGCCGCACGCCCGGAACTTTGGCCAGCGGCGCAAAAGTTGTCAGCGGAAACGACCGCAACCGGTCGGCCCGATAGTCGGGGCGACCTTGCCAGGCGATGCCGACCTTCACGCCAGGGTATTTCGCCAATTCGTCGCGCCACCGTGCGACGCGCATGGGATCGGCCGAAAGGTAAGGCACGTCGTTCGGCACCGTATCGATTTCGGTGCGAAAGATGTGCGGCAGACTCATGAGGGGCACATGCACATCAAACGGGGGCAGTGTCCCGGCTTTAGAAACCAGGTTTGCGAAGCTGGATTGCTCGAGCAGAGGCAACAGTGCCGGCTGGATGGCAATGATCGGCTGGCCCCCCTGCTCTGCCACCATGTTCGCGTAGCGTATGAATTGAATCGTATCGCCCAATCCTTGTTCGCAGTGAATCAGCAACACGCGATCCGCCAACGGCGAGCCGTCCCAGAGAGGCTGTGGAAAAGTGAGGGTGTCGTACTGAGGACAGCGCACCCGATGCTCGTAATCGGCCCAACCCGACAAGAAATCGCCGCGTGACAACAGTGCCGTGCCCCGGGCACAGAGCGCTTGCCCATGACTGGGCTCAATTCGCAAGGCTTCGTCGAATCTGGCGATGGCGCCGGCGACGTCGCCTCGATCACGGAGTACGGTGCCGAGATTGTAGATGAACTCAACGTGCTTGGGTTCCAATTCAACGGCCCGCTCGAAGGCACGTTGAGCTTCTTCCAGCCGTGCAAGATCCTGATAAGTAACGCCCAGGTTGCAGTGGGCGATCGCGAGTTGGGGTCGCAATCGCACCGCGCGCTCGAGACAGTCCAGCGACTCGTCGAGTTGGCGCTGTCGCTGCAGCATACTTCCCAAATTGCTGAGTGCATCGATGTTTTCAGGGTCGCACTTGACTGCCTGGCGAAAGCACTCGATTGCTCGTTCCGGCCGGCCTAGCGCCTGATTGACGTTGCCCAGGTTGAAATACAGGCCGCTCGAAGTGGGCTCGATCGCCAACGCCCGGCGATAGTACGTTTCGGCGTCGGAGAGACTTCCCTCGAGATTACAGATTCCACCCAGGTTGTTTAGCGCGCGGACGTGGTTCGGCTGAAGCTGAATCGCTCGCTGGTAGCACGTGGCGGCTTCGTGCAATTTACCTTGACGTTGTAGGGCGGAGCCCAGGTTGAAATGTCCTTCGGCGTATTGAGGCTGGATCGCCAATGCTCGTTGGTAGCTGGCGATCGCTTCATCCACTCGCCCGGCGTTTTGCAGGAGGGTCGCCAGATTGTTGTGGAATTCGAACGCCTGCGGCGCCAGGCGGACCGCCTCCTGGTAGCACTCGATCGCTTCGATCCGCTGGCCGAGCCCGCGATGCGCTTCGCCCAGGTTGGCAAAATATGAGGCTTGCGTGCTATTGTTGGCGATTGCCTGGCGCAAGAGCTCGACGGCTCGAACGTGTTGGCCGGTTTGACACAAGAGAAGTCCCAGCAGATTGAGCGCATCTGGGTGGCGTGGGTCTTGCGACAGCGCTTGCTCATAGAGTTTTTGCGCCGCTTCGGTTTGTCCACCGCGGTGCAGTTGGACGGCTGAAGTAAGCAGTTCGGGAATGCTGGTCATGCGAATACTCGAACCGAAGCAAGATCTACTTTTGTTTCTGGTTGACGATCAGGGATAGTTCGATCGCGACACGTGAAAACAGCTCGGCCCAGTCATCGAGCCTTGTCTGGCGAAACAGCCGCATCTTGGGATACCAAGGGGAATCGTCACGATCCAAAAACCACCGCCAATCGGCCGAGAATGGAATCGCCAGCCAGGTTCGAATTCCCATGGCGCCCGCCAAATGCGCCACGGCCGAGTCGGAAGTAATTACCATGTCGAGCTGATTCAGCACGGCGGAGGTGTCCATGAACGCGCCCCCCTGCTCATCCAGACTTTCAAGAGTGATTACGGAGAAACGATTTGCAACTTGGGGAATTTGTTGCTCCCCGGGGCCTTTTTGCAAACTGATCAGCCGTACGCCGGAAACGCGCGCGAGCGGCTCGAAGCAGGCCAACGGCATCGATCGGTGTCGATCATTTTGATAGGCGAGGCTCCCTTGCCAGTGGATGCCGACTTTGAATCCTTTGATGGCGGCCAGTCGTTGCTGCCATTTTTCGAGATACACGGGGCTAGCGAAAATATAGGGAACGTCGGCTGGAATCGTTTCCAGCGTCGACTTAAAAACGCCCGGCAAGCTGGTCAAAGGCAACTGGCAATCAAAAGGTGGCAACGGCTCGCCTTGGGCTACAAGGTTTGAAAATCCCGAGGACTCGAGCAGTGGTTTTAGCGACGAAGGCACTTCAATGAACACTTGCCTGGTTCGTCGCTCGACTTCAGGAGCATAGCGGATGAACTGCAGTACGTCCCCCAAGCCATATTCGCCGTACAGCAACACCGTCTGGTCGGATCGCGAAACGCCATCCCAGAGCGGCTCTGCGAACTTGCGTTCCACTACCGCAGCGCAGCTCGAGCGAAATTCGAACTCGGGCCATCCGCGAGTGAAATCTCCTTCGGTCAACAGCAGCGTGCCCAAAAGAAAATGGGCTTCCGGATCGGTCGGTCTCAACTCGAGCACCTGTTGACAGTATTCTTTGGCATTCGTCCATTGCCCTCGGATCAAAGCAATAGCGGCCAGGCCCGCGAGTGAATCGGCATGCCCAGCGTCGATCTGGAGCACAACGAGAAAATGGGTCTCGGCCTCGGCGTATTCGTGGTTAGCGTGAAGCGCTTTGGCCAGATTGAAATGAGCATCCTTTTGCCGCGGAGAGATTTCGACGGATCGGCGCAGGTTTGCGATCCCCAGTTCCCATTGGCCGGTCTGGCAGTGCAGGACTCCGAGGAGATTTAGCGCGTGTGCGTCGCGCGGGTTTTGCGACAGCACTTGTTCATAGAGTTTTTGGGCCGCTTCCCATTGGCCATCGCGGTGCAGTTGGACCGCCGACTGAAGCAGTTCGGAAATGCTCGCCATGAGAGTTAGCAGCAAAGCAAAGGTTCAGCCGCGCCTAAGGACGCCGTTTGCCCGCACCCGGTGACCCTGTGGGCCTGACACGGCCTGTTTTAGGGGCCGGACGGGAGACTCGCCGGCCGGGCTTGCGCGACGTGTCGCCGCCAATGACGGCGCCGGCTAGCGGCGCTTTGGGCCGAGCCATTTTCTTGACCGCCGGTCGGCTGGCCGGGCGCGGCGTCGTTGGATGCGTTTCGTGAGCGGCCTGCTTGAGCTTGCGCACCTCGCCCCGATCCAGGGCGCGAACGTGTCCCAACGGCAGATCGGCCATTCGCAACGGTCCCAACGCGACACGTTTCAGTCGCATCACTTTGTGGCCCACGCGCGCGAGCAATCGACGAATCTCGCGATTGCGCCCTTCGTTGAGCACGATTTCCAACTGTGTGCTCTGTTTGTATTGGTGCTTGACTTTGGCCGAAACCACGTGGGCAAATCCTTCGGCCAGATGAACGCCCTTGTGCAATGTTTCGAGCTCCTTGCGATCCATCGTGCCCGCGATCTCCACTTGGTAGGTCTTCTCCACGCCGTAGCGAGGGTGCGTCAGCCGATTCGCCAACTCGCCGTCGTTGGTGACGAGAATCAAACCTTCGCTCGACATATCGAGTCGTCCCACCGTAAACAGTCGACCAGGATAGTCGACCAGATCGATCACGCGCGGCCTGCCCGAGGGATCGTTGTTAGTCGAAAGCACGCCAGTGGGTTTATTGACCATGAAGTAGACGAGTCGTGGCTTGGGCAGCGGCACGCCGTCGACTCGAATTTCCTGCTCCATGAGATCCGCTTTGGTGCCCAGCTCGGTCACGGTGCGGCCATCCACATCGACTCGGCCCGTGCGGATCAGGTCCTCGCATTGGCGGCGACTTCCCAAGCCGGCGGCGGCCAGAATCTTTTGCAGCCGCTTAGCGCCTTCGGCTTCGGGTGTTCGCGGGCGCGCAGGTTTTTTGGGAGTAGTAGCGGAACGCGGTGGCATGGCACAACCCGAGGGCTAACGGAGCATGGGAACGGTAATTCCCAATCATACTCCCTAGGGCCGGCCATGTCAGACGAAAGGGGCAATTCGCTCGTTTACGGGTTGAATGGCGGGGCCTCTTGTAGCGACGGCAGGGCCGGGACATAGGTGATTCCAGGACGCGCCTGACCTCGCGGCGGACGATACAGACCTGGCGGCGGCGCTTGATGGTAGCGCTCTTCGAACGACTGCTCGTTCTGCGCACGTTCATTTTCTGGAGCCGGACGAATGTATTGCAGCGGACGCCCTCCGACCACTTCCGGCGCGACGTCGGTCATCGGGTACGGATCGAAGCGCTCCGCGCGGCGTTGCTGATAACCTTCGGGCCCCGGATGGAGCCACCGCGGCCTGGCAAGATCGGCACAGCCAGCCGCACAAGCCATGGCGATCGCTAGAATTGCGCAGCGAGGAATCATGGCTGAAGTACCAATGGGTTGTGCCGGGAGCTCAGAAGTGAAAATGACGAACAAGAACCGAGCCAGATGGGCGGCAAATTATAGGGAGGAGATTCGCCGGAAAGTAGAGGAGTCGCGGCCAAAGCTCGCTTTTGTCCACCAACGAATGCTAGCAGCGCTGCTCGGGGCGATCGCGGATGGCATCTCAGGGCAAATAGGCGTCCAAGAGAATGACCTCGCCGTCAGCACGAATGGTGACAGCACCCAACTCGGCGGGTAAGAGAATGACCTCGCCCCGCCCTAGCGGCCGGCCGGCCGGATCACGTTCGACAGCAACAGTGCCGTCGAGCACCGTAAGAATGTGACAGCGGTCGTCGCCGCCAATTTGCCTCGTTCCGGAAATAGTCCAGCGATCGAGCACGAACTTGTCACAGTCCACGAGCCGCTCGATGCCAGCTTGATTGGTCGCTTGCGGCACTTGTGGCGCCACCGGGCCGTAGTCGTAGTCGATGCACTCCAAGGCTTCCGCGATATGTAACTTTCGCGGCTGACCATCTGGTCCAGTTCGGCTCCAATCGTACAAGCGATAGGTCGTGTCGCTGGCCTGCTGAATCTCAGCCACGAGAAGTCCCGGCCCCAGGGCATGCACGACACCAGCCGGAATGAAAAAACAATCACCGACGCGAGGCTCGATCCGTTTGATGCACAGCTCGCAAGTATGCCGGGCGACTTCGCGCTTGAGCGTTTCGCGATCAAAGCCGTGTCGCAGGCCGGCATACAGATAGCTGCCTGGCTCAGCCGCCAGAATTACCCATGCCTCGGTTTTGCCCAGATCGGGCGGATCGAGTAGCGCCGCGCGCTGGTCGTCGGGATGGACTTGAATGGAGAGTCGATCGTTGGCATCCAGGAACTTAAGCAGCAGCGGAAACTGACGTACCTGAGCGTGTCGCCCGAGGAGCGCGCGGCCATGTTGTTGAACGATTTCACTTAGCGCGCAACCCGCCAGAATTCCATGGGTCACGACGCTCTGGTCGACTCCGTGGTCAACGATTTCCCAGCTTTCGGCGAAATCGTTTCCCGGTCCGAGTTGCTTTCCCAAGGTCTCCAGGCGACGCCCACCCCACAAATAGCGTCGTAGAATTGGTTGGAAGCGTAAGGGATACAGCACATTCATCGGCGGCCTCGGGGGCGAAGCAATTTCTGCTAAGACTTAAACTATACCCCACGAGGTTGTTTGGAGCGAAGGGTTAGTTGCTCCACGATCGAATCAGTGGTATTATCCGGGTGAACCCTCCCGACGGCACTTCTGCCCTCGCATTCGGCATTCTGATTTCCCTGGTTCCATTTTCCTGGCTCAATGGTGCCCCATGGCCGAGACTCGCGACGAAGACGATCTATTCAAGCACACCGCCATGACCTTTGGCGAGCACTTGGAAGAACTGCGATCGTGTCTGATGAAGGCTGTGCTGAGTCTGACTGTTGGTTTTGGAATTGGGCTGTGGTTTGCGCCGACGATCGTGCAATGGATTCAATCGCCGTTGGAAATTGCGCTCAAGGAATTCTATTCGCAAGAGGCGGAAGAATATCTGGATACGCATTTGCCGCCGGAGTTGCGAGACGACAAGTCGATTCGCAATCTTGTGACCAAAGAAGGCATGATACCTCAAGAGACCTTTGTGGCTCCGGGCGAAATCTTCAAGCAGTTGCAAAAAAAGTATCCGCAGGCGGTCATCGAAGGAGTGGATTTGCCCGCGGCCGACGCGCCTCAAGAGCTCGTCAAGGACGACTTGATTCGCATGTTTTTGTGGACGCCTTTGGCGGAAGATGATCGCCTGAAGGTGGAGAGCTTCAACGTGCAGGAGTCGTTCATGATTTACATCAAAGCGGCCTTCCTGGCCGGGGCACTGCTTTCGAGCCCGTTTGCGTTTTATTTTCTGTGGAGCTTCGTGGCGGCCGGCCTCTATCCGCACGAAAAGAAATACATTCACCTGTTCTTGCCGATTAGCGTGGGCCTGTTTTTGAGCGGAGCGGCCTTGGCGTTCTTCTTCGTTTTTCCACCCGTCTTGAGCTTTTTCTTTGCGATCACGAAGTCGATGAATCAAGGAATTCGGCCGCGCATCAGCGAGTGGCTGAGCTTCGTGCTGATGCTGCCCTTGGGCTTTGGCATCAGCTTTCAATTGCCGCTAGTGATGTTGTTCCTGGAACGAATTCGGATATTCACGGTCGAGATGTATGTTCAGAAATGGCGCATCGCCGTGCTGCTGATGGCCGTAACCTCGATGGTGCTCTCGCCTGGCGGCGATCCCTATAGCATGTTGATGATGCTGGTGCCGCTGATCTTGCTCTATTTCAGCGGGATCTGGTTGTGCAGGGCGCTTCCCTCGAGCCGAGAACCGATTCCGCTCGAGGCCCAAGCCTACGCCGGTGTGGATTGAATTCGAAGCGCTGACAAGGCCAAGCCAGGTGCCTATGCTGCGCCGCGCGAAAACCGTCAGATGGCTTCGCCGCCCCGTTCGCCAGTGCGAATGCGAATGCAGTCGTCCATGGGCAAGACGAAGATCTTCCCGTCGCCAATCTCGCCGCTTTTACCAGTGCGACCGCCCTTGATGACGGCATTGATGGTCGGCTCGACGAATTGATCGTTCACCGCGATTTGCAATTGAACTTTGCGCAGCAAGTTCACCGCGATTTCGTGCCCGCGGTACACCTCGGTGTGCCCCTTCTGCCGGCCGAAGCCTTGGACGTCCATGACGGTCAGGCGAAAAACTTCAACTTCGGTCAACGCGGCCTTCACCGCTTCCAGCCGAGTAGGCTGGATAATGGCGATGATCAACTTCATCCTGGCAATACTCCCTGGAACAAAGATCCCTGCTTCCGTAGTTCTAGCGGGCCGCGAACGTGAGAGCAACGGAGGGATTAGAAGTGACCTGGAGCAAAAAAAAAGCCCCTGGCTTGGGTAGGTTAGGCGGAGACCTACCCAAGCCAAAGGGGCATCTTCTGGCCCAGGCAAGAGCCGAAGTTCTCTCGGGGTTCTTCTTCAGGAACCAGCGGACAAAGTTTCCCTTAACTCAGGACTACAGCACTCAAGACTTCCACACTTTCACTTCCACAGACCGCGTCAACTTCCCTTGTGAGGGAGCCATATTGCAAGCTCCGTGCCAATAGGCTGGTCGTTCTGAGTATCGGTTCAATCCATGCCGCGGACGCCAAGGCCAGCTAACACTTTGCGCCAATTCATTTGAAATTTCTCGTTGCCAATCGGGCCCTTCGCCGTCTGTTTGTATGCACAAACTCTCGACAATTGCCGCGGCATTTTTATGCACTAGCACTCGATTCTGATAGCCAGCAACAAAAAAAGCGGGGTGTGGCTTGATGGGCCACACCCCGCGGGTTCGGACTCTTTGCCTCGAGACCCCACAGGGGCCGCGAGTGTTACTTGCCTTAGAACACGGAGACCACGTCGAGACCCAACAGCGTCTGGCTGTTGCCGAAGCCGTTCGAGAACGGTTTTTCGGGGTTGCCTACAACTCCACCCGGGTTCGTCGAGACACCGCTGAACCAGTCAAAGCGAACGTAGGGGCGAATCGTGGTGTTCGCAGTCAACTTGTAGTTGGCACCCATCGTCACTTCGTAGAAGCTACCGATGTAGCCAAAACGATTTCCGCTCAACCCGCGGAGTGAACCATCGGGGGTCGTTCCCAAGAAGCCACCCACGCGGAAGCCTTCTTCGTCGCGGAACCACTCAGCACGGATACCGTAGGTCAGGCAATCGCTGACCTTGTAGAACACGTACTGGTTCAAGCCGTACCACTTGGCGTCTTTGCCGCTGAGCAGAGCATCGTTCTGCCAGCCGAAGTCGCTCTGAGCAACGTAGGTCATATTCTCGTTAATGCGCTTCAGCGGTCGGCTATAGACCGACGTTTGCAAGAAGCGTTGACGGAAAGCCAACGATTGAACCTGTTCGTTGCCAGCCGTCCAAGCCAGGGCCAGCGAGGCGCCGTCGCTGAACTTTTCAGTATAGCCACCCATGAAGCTCATGTTGGGATTCGAGTTGTCGAAGTTATCCCAACCGTGATTGACACCGCCGACGATGGACACGTCTTCATTGTATTGATACGTGGCCAACGCACCGGTCATGGTGAACGGCTCGCCGTATTGGAAAGTGTACGGCAAGTTGGGGAAGAAGTTGCCGGTTGTCGGCACGACTTCGTAACCTACCGGGGCATAAAAGTGCCCGACTTTGACCTTCAAATCGTTGACGGCAACTTCGCCGTAGAACTGAGTGAAGGCCGTACCGTAGAATCGCTGGGTGCTGACCTTCGGCGAGACGTACTGACCACGGGTTTCGAGGCCAGAGGCCGTGTTAAACCGGTAATCGGTACCGAACATCACGTCAGCGCGCCATCCCCAATCGGTGCCGCAACCGTCTGTGTTGGTCGTCTTTTCGGCGAAGATATACGCCTGGTTCAACTGGTACTCATTCGACCGATCGGTCCAGGTGACGGGACCGTTGAAACGGTCGGCGGGATTGGCTCCGTTGTAGGTATAGCTTTGGGCAATCCAGCCGGCGATGTTGATGTTCTTGCACTTCAGGCAGGGGTTGTCGAACAGCTTCCATTGGTCTCCCAAGCAGCAGCAGGGGTTGAGCAACGTGCCAGCTCCGGGCATGGGGGCCGGTTCATCGGCCGCCGGTGCATCGCTGGGCGAGGCAGCGGCTTCCGGCTCGCCTTCGACGCCGCGTTCCTTGCTGCCTGCCTGTTGGTCGTCATCTTGCGCGTAGTAGCTGTTATAGCCGAACGCTGTCGACTGAACCGGGGAACCTTGCCCCGGTCCACTCTGGGCGTAGGCGGCCCCGGCCGATAACAAGCCGGCTATGGCACCGGCCAGCGCCAACTTCGATAATCTCATATCCGTTCTCCAATCCTTTGCAACGGGGAGAGTGTTTGGGCAACACTCAGGTGGGTTTCATCTGCCGAGGGAGCTGAAAACGGATGGCCGCCTAGTCTCCGAGTTCGGCTCTGTACACGTGCTATCGACCTGCAAGCAGAAATCGATTGACCAGAAAGATCGCGTATTCCGGCTTCCGCGGCCAATCCGGCACCACGTTAGGAAAGCCGTGCCGGCTATGACGAAAGTGCGCCTGCTATCGAGGCCCCCTGTCGCAGGGAACGAGCGCGAACTTGCTTTTTGCACCCCGGGACCAACGGCCTGTTCCGCGACCCCTAGTAGCTTGCAGGAAGCGAAAGCATCGCGATAACCGGCAAAGTTTACCGCGCGGCCACGTTGCCTGTCAGTTCGTCGAACAGCGCCTCGACGAAATCGTCGGGAATGAAGAGCGTGAGATCCTCGGGCTTCTCGCCCACACCCACGTATTTGACGGGCAAACCGACTTGCTGCCGGATTGCGACGACGACACCCCCCTTGGCAGTGCCATCGAGCTTGGCCAGCACGATGCCCGTACATTTTACCGCGTCGGTAAAGTGCTTTGCCTGGCTGATCCCGTTCTGGCCCGTTGTGGCGTCTAGGACCAACAACACCTCATGCGGCGCCTCCGGAATCTGCTTGCCGATGACGCGGTGGATCTTGGTCAGTTCCTGCATCAGGTTCTGCTGTGTCTGCAGACGCCCGGCCGTGTCGATGATGCAGACGTCAGCTTTTGATTCCAGAGCAAGCGCCACGGCACGATGGGCGACACTGGCCGGGTCGCTGCCGGCGTCGCCTTTGACGATCTGGCAGCCCAGGCGGTTGGCCCAAATCGTCAGTTGCTCGACGGCCGCGGCGCGAAACGTGTCGCCGGCCCCGAGCACCACGGTTTTGCCTTGCGAAATCAGCAGATGAGCGAGTTTGGCAATGGAAGTGGTTTTGCCGGCGCCGTTGACGCCCGCGACCATGATGACCGTCAACCCTTCGAGCGCAAAACGAATCGGCTGCTCGGGCTGCGCCATGAGGACTTTGAGCTTCGCTTTGACGCTCGAAAGCAGTTCGTCCATCTGGACGACGCGAGCCCGAAACTTTATGCCAACTTCGTCGACGATCGCCTGGGCCGATTGCACTCCCATGTCGGTCTTAATGAGGATTCCCAACAGGTCCTCCAAGAAGACCTCATCCACCAGCCGACCTTCGCTCTTGAACAGGTCGCGCACATCGGTGTTGAGCAGTTGCGCGGTCTTTTTCAGACCCTGCTTGATCTTGTCGAAGAGTCCCATCGGCTACCTAACTGCAAAAAGAAACAACGCAAAACTAAGAAAACTAAATCGCGGAGCGAAAACGGCAAGGCCCGCGAACGTTGGTCGAGGGCGAGGCTACGTTTTTTCGTGGCCCACGAGCAACCGGTCGAGAATGCCGTTGACGAACTGGGCCGATTGCTTGCTGCCAAATCGCTTGGCCAATTCCACGGCCTCATTGATGGCGACTCGGTCGGGCGTGTCAGCGTGAAGAATCTCGAAGGCGCCCAGCCGCAATACGTTGCGGTCGGTCGCCGCCATGCGTTCCAGGCTCCAGTGATCGGCCGTTTGGGCCAGCACCAGGTCGAGCGCCTCGCGGTTGCGTCGCACGCCGGCTACCAACGAACCGGCAAATTCAATCAGCTCGGGCGCTTGCAAACGGTTGCGCACGAACTTTTCGTCATCCGCCGGATTGTGCTGCGGATTCAGATCGTCTTGATAGAGAACTTGCAACGCGACTTCGCGTGCTCGGGTCCGACGGGCCATGCAAAAACTCCTCCTCAGGCTAACTTGGCAAGCAGGTTGACCATTTCCAACGCAGCCAACGCACACTCGCTGCCTTTATTGCCGACGTTGCCGCCTGAGCGATGGATCGCCTGTTCGAGCGTATCGCAGGTGAGCACTCCGAACAAGACCGGGACGCCCGATTGCAGCCCCGCCTCTCCCAGGCCGATGCTAACAGCCCGATTGATATGCTCGTCATGCGTGGTTTCGCCGCGAATGACGGCGCCCAGGCAAATCACGGCCACGTAATGTCCGCCAGTCGCCAGGCGATGGGCTACCAGCGGGATTTCGAACGCGCCGGGCACCCAGGCCACATCGATTTGCTCATCCTTCACGCCGTTCTCAATCAACGTGGCTAGCGCCCCCGCCAGCAGCTTGGCAGTGATCGATTGGTTATAGCGCGAAACGACGATAGCCACTCGACCGGCCGGTGCCGCTAAATTTCCCTCAAACACTCTTGGCACCGCACACAGCCTTTCCAAAGAAGCAACTCGACCGATCAACACGAGGACTAGGATTTCATACTCATCAAGAACTCGGCGTTGGTCTTGGTCTTTGCCAGGCGATTGATCAATAGCTCCATCGCGTCCGGACCGTTCATCTCGTTGAGCACGCGCCGCAAAATGCACACGCGGCGGTACTCTTCGGGATCCATCAACATCTCCTCGCGCCGCGTGCCGCTGCGGCCGATATCGATGGCCGGCCAGACTCGTTTGTCGACCAGTTTGCGGTCGAGAACGATCTCCAAGTTGCCGGTTCCCTTGAACTCCTCGAAAATCACCTCATCCATCTTGCTGCCGGTGTCGATTAGCGCCGTGGCAATGATGGTCAGCGAGCCCCCCTCTTCAACCTTGCGCGCGGAGCCAAAAAACCGCTTCGGCCGTTGCAAGGCGTTGGCGTCGACACCGCCGGAAAGAATCTTACCCGAGTGCGGGCACTCCGAGTTCCAGGCTCGGGCCAACCGCGTGATCGAATCGAGAAAAATAACGACGTCGTGACCGTACTCGACCATGCGTTTGGCCTTTTCGATCACCATTTCCGAAACTTGAATGTGGCGCGAGGCCGGCTCGTCGAACGTCGAGCTAATGACTTCGCAATTGGCCCCTTTCACCTGCCGCTCCATGTCGGTGACTTCTTCCGGTCGTTCATCGATCAAGAGCATGATCACGTAGACTTCCGGATGGTTGATGAGCACCGACTTGGCCATCTTTTGCAGCAGGATCGTCTTGCCGGCGCGCGGCGGGCTGACGATCAGACCACGCTGCCCGAAACCGATCGGCACGATCAGGTCGATTACCCGCATCGCGCCCTCTTCGGCGGTGGTTTCGAGCACCACGCGCTGGTCGGGGTGCAGCGGCGTCAAATCGTCGAAGAAGACTTTTTCCGCCAGCACGTTGGGGTCTTGATAGTTGATCGCTTCGACGCGTAATAGCGCGAAGTAGCGTTCGTTTTCCTTGGGCGGTCGGATCTGGCCCGACACCGTGGCGCCGGTCCGCAGACCGAAGCGCCGGATTTGGCTGGGCGACACGTAAATATCGTCGGGGCACGACAAGTAGTGGTAGTCGGGGCTGCGCAAGAAGCCGAAACCGTCGGGCAGGATTTCCAGCGTTCCCTCGCCGAACATCAGTCCGTTGAGCTTCACGCGCTCCTTGAGGATTTTGAAAATCAGGTCCTGTTTCTTGATGCCGGTGATCTCGGACAGGTTTTCGGCCCGCGCCTGCTCGATCAGTTGCGGCATGGTCATGCGCTGCAACTCGGCAATGTGGATGTCGCCTTGCTTGATTTGTTCGTAACGGTCGTGTGTGTCGTTGTCTAAGTTGGCGGCTTCATCGGCAATCTCCTCGGCGAGGCTCAGAGGCTCGCCATCGGTCGCTCGTTGAAACGGTTCCCCTTGGACGCCTGGTTTCGTCACTTTGCGAGCACCGGTGCTCTTGGCTTCAGACATGGTCACGATACTCCTGAAAGGTCTCGGGCTGGCACGCAGAAGGTGTCAGCGGCGGGTCAATGATTCCTGGAAAGGAAAGACGGGTGGAAAGGGAACTTGTTTGATTCGAAACGAATGTTGCGGACGCGGATTGGCCACACGCCGCAGCCAATAAAAAACAAAGCAGGAGACTAACGTGGCGGGCAGCCGCCAAGCGACTGCCAAAAATGCTCGATCTGAGCTTGCGCCGATTCCGGCGATCCGGAGTTGTCTATAACGACATCGGCCAGCTTTCTCTTGGTTTCTAGCGATTCCTGGGTGGCCTCACGACGGGCAAAATCCGCTTCCGTCCAACCTCGCGCCGCCGCCCGCGCCAGTCGCAGTTCTCGCGGAGCATCGACAAATACGACCTTGTCGCAAAACTTGTTCCAACCGGCCTCGATCAACAGCGGAACATCCAGCACGATTGCCGCCGCCGTCGTTTGCGCTTGTAGTTTTTCCATCTGCTCGCGGATGAGCGCCCCGATCTTGGGATGCGTGAGTTGTTCCAGTGCTTTAAGTTCTCGGGGCCCATCGGGCGGTGGAGCAAATACAATCTGGCCCAACGCCTGACGATTCACTTCGCCATCGCTGGAAAAGACCCGGCTTCCCCAACGACCCCGGACCTCGTCTTTCACCTGTGGTAATTTCAAAACCTCATGAGCCAGTTGGTCAGCCGAAATGACCACCGCCCCCTGGCGTTTTAATTGCTCAGTAATAAAGCTCTTGCCGCTGGCAATTCCCCCGACGAGTCCGACGATCGGAACGCTGGCCCTCATGTGCAAAAACCGCGCAGACTGTTCATGCCAGGTACCCTTGGGCTGCAAGTCGGGGAAAGTCCTCTTTAGTTTACTCCCCAGGCCTGGCAATCGGCCCAGTTGTTGCCCGATTTCAAATCGACTTTCAACGGAACTCGCAACGTCATGACGCCTGACATTTCGTCCGCAACCAATCGCGCTACGTGCTCGAACTCATTGGGGGGAACTTCAAAGACTAATTCGTCGTGGATTTGCAGCAACATCCGCGCGGCCAGTTTCTCCTGGTGCAGTCGGCGATGGATGTTGATCATCGCCAGCTTGATCAGGTCCGCTGCCGAGCCTTGGATGACCGTATTGATCGCTGTGCGTTCGGGAAGGTTTCGCTGGCGGGGCGCGTCTCGTCGAATGCCGTGAATCGCGCGCCGCCGGCCGAGGATGGTATTAACATAGCCCGTTCGGGGGCATTCTTCCAGTATCCGCGACAGAAATTCCTCGACGCCACGATAGCGCTCGAAATAAGCGTCAATGAACTGGGCCGCTGCGGCCTGGTCGATGTCCAATTGTCTGGCCAGCCCAAACGGGCTTTGGCCATAAATCACTCCGAAATTGACCGCTTTGGCTTGCCGCCGCATTTCGCCGCTCACCTGGTCCAACGGCACGCCATTCACTTGGGCGGCCACCCGGGCATGGATGTCCTCGTCGCGGGCAAAGGCTTCGAGCAACGTTGGATCGCCCGAAAGGTGCGCTAGCACCCTCAACTCAATCTGCGAATAGTCGGCGGCTAATAATTTCCAGCCAGAAAAGCCGGGCAGAAACGCCGAGCGAATCTCGCGGCCGGTTTCGGTGCGGATGGGAATGTTTTGCAGGTTCGGGTCACCGCAACTCAGCCGGCCGGTGGCCGCCACCACCTGGTTGAACGATGCATGTACACGCCCGGTCTGGGGATGAACCATCAAGGGCAATGCATCGACGTAGGTATTCTTCAGTTTGGCATATTGGCGATATTCGATGATCTTGGCTGGCAGCGGGTGGATGCGAGCCAATTCTTCGAGCACTTCGACGTCGGTGCTGCCGCCACTTTTGTTCCGGCGCTGCATCGGCAGCTTCTGCTCTTCGAACAGGATCTGCTGAAGCTGCTTGGGCGAGCCGATGTTGAACTCGCGGCCGGCCAGGGCATGGATCTCCCCCTCCAATTCCACGAGCATCTTGGAATACTTATCGCTGAGCGTTGCCAGCAGGCCGGTATCGACCTTGATGCCGTGATACTCCATCTCCACCAGCACTTCGACCAGGGGCATTTCCAGGGTGTCGAAGAGCGTCTCGAGATTCCCTGATTTCAGGCGTTCGGCCAGGATCGGGCGCAACCGCCAGGGCACATCGGCATCTTCGGCGGCATAATGCGCAATTTGCGCGACTGGGACTTCGTCCATCCGCTTCTGGTTCTTGCCGCTGCCGATCAATTCGTCGATCTTCGTGTTGTCGTGCTTGAGATAGCGGATCGCCAGTTCGTCGAGGCTATGGTTCCGCTGGCCCGCATCGAGCAGGTAGCTGGCGATCATGGTGTCGAACCGCGCGCCGGCGACTTGGACGCCCGCGGTGCGCAGCACGATCATGTCGTACTTCAAGTTTTGGCCGATTTTTTCGATCGCTGGATTTTCCAGGACGGGCCGCAGCTTTTCGAGCGTGTCGGCCGGGTCGAGCGCCGTTTCGCCCGCTGGAGCGCGCACTGCCACGTAATAAGCCTCGCCTTCGGCCCAACAGAATGAATAGCCGACGATGTCTGCCCAGCGCGGCCAGAGGTTGGTCGTTTCGGTATCGAAGGAGACTAGTTTTTGCCGGCTCAGTTCTTCGATCAGCCAGGCCAGCCGCTCGGGCGTGTTGATCAACTGGTAGTTCGACTTCCAAGTCGTCTCGGGCGTTTGCTCTGGAAGGGAAGCGAACTTATCGGCCAGCGTGCGAAAGCCCAACTCGGTAAACAGCTTGGCTAGTGCCGGCTTGTCGACGCCCTCGACGCGCGCCTCTGCCCAAGGAATCGTGATCGGCACGTGCCGCTCGAGCCGCACCAGATCGCGGCTCAACAGCGCCTGCTCACGCATATTGATCAGGTTGTCCTTGCGTTTGCCTTTGGGCAACTCCTCGGCGCGAGCCAGCAGCTCGTCGAGCGTGTCGTATTTCTGTAAGTATTCGCCGGCGATCTTCGGCCCGATCAAAGGCACGCCGGGCACATTGTCGACCGCGTCCCCCATCAGCGCCATGAAGTCCACGACCTGATCCGGCCGGATGCCCCAGTCGGCGTGCAGCGCGCAGGCGTCGTACATCTGATCCTTGCGGACGTTATAGACATGGACAAACTCGGTGATCAACTGCCGAGCGTCCTTGTCGCCGGTGACCACAAAGCACTCGCCTTGCAGCTCGTTGGTGGCGTGAGCGATCGTCGCCAACAAATCGTCGGCCTCGTACGACGCCAGTTCGAGAATTGGCACACCCAGGCCGGCCAGCAGCCGGCGGATCGGCTCGAACTGCGGAACCAGGTCGACGGGCATCTCGGCCCGACCGGCCTTGTACTCCCCATACATCTCGTGCCGAAACGTCTGTTCGGGACCATCGAAGGCGACGAACAAATAGGTCGGCTTTTTTTCTTCCAGCAGATACAGCATGTCTCGGGCGAAACCAAACACCGCCGACACCGGCTCGCCGCGCGGGCCGGTCATCTCGGGCAAGGCATGGAACACCTGAAAGATGAGCGAATTGGCGTCGACCACCCACACGGTTTGCCCCTTGAGCGTGCCAGGCACGGCGAGCTCGCCGGAGGTATCAGACAAGGCCTCAGCCAGCGACGAACTCTCGGTCAGAGCGCCTGCAGAGGCGTTGTCGGCTTCGTCAATCAATGAGTTTTCGTCCGGCGCGAGTTCCGGATTCATTCCGGGAAAAGTGCCTTGACGCATTGTTTTGGCCATGGAATGAGCGGCCGAAGCGGTCTGAGGGGAAGAGAGCAGGAAGGGTCTAAGCGAAATCCTAGACCCATACTGCGGGCACTGTCAAGCGCGCTATTTGGGGCAAATTGCGCTCGACGCGCAGTCCAGTTGGCTGGCTTATAGTTCGGCGAAGTTTTTCAGCATTCGCAGGCCATTTCGCTGACTTTTTTCCGGGTGGAATTGCGTGGCGAAAAGGTTGTCGCGCCAAATCATCGAACAAAACGGCTTTGGGTAGCAAGTCTCGGTGGCAATCACCGACGGATCGCTGGGCACGACGTAGTAGGAGTGGACGAAATAGCAATGGACCGCCTCCTCAAGGCCCTCTAGCAGTGGCGCACGGCGGCGGATCGCCAACTGGTTCCAACCCATGTGCGGCACCTTATAGTGCGCTTCGTCATTCTTTGGCGAAGGCTCGAACCGAACCACTTCGCCCCGCAGAATTCCCAAGCCTTCCTGGCGCTCTCCCTCGTAGCCCACGTCGAACAGCAACTGCAACCCGAGGCAAATGCCCAAAAACGGTTTGCCGGAGTCGACGGCCTGTCGAATCGGATCGACTAGTTCTCGACGTTTCAACTCGGCCATGGCATCGCCGAACGCGCCCACTCCGGGCAGCACAACTTTGTCGGCCCTGGCCAGCACCGCCGGATCGCTCGTAATCGTCGCCTCGTGTCCAACTTTCTCAAAGCCCTTTTGGACGCTGCGAAGATTGCCCATCTGATAGTCGATTATGGCGATCACTGGGAAGCTCGTGCGGGAAGGACGCGGAAAAATAGTGGCACTTGCAGGAGAGACAAACGACGTCGGCAGCGGGTTCGGCAGAACGGGTTATTATACCCGCCGCCAAACCAGATGGGGCAGCCTGTTTGGAGATCGCAACCCGGCAACGAAAAACGGCCGTCAGAGGACTTCGGCAGGCTGCTAACGGCTGGCGACGGCCTTTTCCGGATAGACGACCAGCTCGACGCGGCTGTTGCGTGCCTTGCCGGCGGCCGTGGCATTCGACACGACCGGATTGTTGCTGCCGTATCCGACGATGAAAAGCCGATTGGCCGGCAAAGTGCCACGGCTGGCGAGATACTGGTAAACGGCGGTGGCACGTGCTACGGAGATTTGCTGGCTGTCGCCTAGTGGGCTGCGGACCAGGTCGGTGTCGGTATGTCCTTCAACGCCGATCTTCTGTTCCGGATAGGCCCGGGCCAACTCGGCCGCCACCGCGTCGAGCAAAGAACCCGCCAGCGGTTGTAGACCCGAGGTGTTCGGTTGGAAGAGTCGCGCGGCGGGCAATTCGATGCGCACCACGTCGCCATCCTGGCGGACTTCGATCCCTGGCAAATTTAGCGCGGGCAGATTGCGCTGCAGGCTGTTGTTGGCTGTGATCTTGGCGCCGACGCGCTTGCGAGTCGAGGCCATCAAAGCCTCGGTTTGTTTTTCGGTCAGTTGTTTGTCGTCGCGCAATTGGGCTAGTTGTGCCGTGGCCGTGCCTAATTGATCGCGGACGGCCGCCAACTGGTCTTCGACGACCTTGCTTTGCTGTCGCGTTTGCGCCAGTAGCGTTTCGAGCTCCTGATTGTCGCGGTCCAGCGTGGCCGCGCGGCTCTGCAATTCCGTGTTTCGCTGTTGCAGCGAGGCCTGCTGCTGTTGCAGCGATTGGTTCTGGCGCAGCACGGCATACGGATTGTTAGCGCAGCCGGCGAGCGCCGCCAACAAAAAGAAGCTCAGCGAGGCCGCAAGTGCGACGACTCGCATGCTGATCTCCTGTATTTCCGCGAAGGGAACCAAGTCCTGGAAGCGACGGGAACATTTCGAGCGAAACGCTCAAAACGTGTGTCTTGCCACGAGGCGCAAAAGGACAATCGCAATCGTGACAAGCGGCGGAATGGTAGCGATGTGCCAAACCGGCCGCAAGGGCAGTTCTGCCCGTCTGCTAGCACGCCGGCAACAGGGCTTCGGCGGCGCTGGCTGTCGAACGCTTGGGCGGATAGGCGCCATAGAACCGCTTGATGTAATTCCGGTGCCATCGCTGGGGCTTGTGAGGCTCCCAGCCCCAGCGGCGCAGCAACCGATCGCTGATGCGGGCGTTCCAAACGTCGCACAGCAAGGCATCGCTCTGTTTGATGCGAGCCACTTCGTCCAGCGCTTCGGCGGCTCGATGGATCGTGGCAAACGTGCAGTCACGGTGCGACACGACATACTTGAGCGCCAGGTAGTTGGGACACGCTCGCGGCTGGTTGTAATACACCAGGCAGCGATCGCCAGGCTGACGGCCGTGCCGGCGGCGCCCCAGGGTTTCGATTTCCAAGGCGCTAATGATCTTGGGAAATCGCCGCAGGTGAATGGCCTTCAGTCGGCCTTCGACAACCTCGATCACTCCATAGCGTCCGCGACGCAGCGAATCGCCATCGGCAAAAGGATCGTCGAGCGTGCGAATGAAGAAGCTCACGGCCGATTGGGTTTCCTTGGCTGGATCATGGCGGGACAACATCTTGGCGAGCAGCGCGATGTCGGCACAACTCGCCGCGAACAACGTCCTAGACAAGTTTAGCCCACGATTTATCGCCGCGTGGTTCCCCGCGTTCCCCGGACGATCTGCAGAATCAAGCGGTACGCCAGAAGCATTCCGGCCATCAGCCCCATGCAGGCGGCCAAGAGCGCCGGCAGCAGCCAGCCCATGACAAAGATCGATTGGCCGGCCCAGTCCCAGAGCGACCGCCACTCGACAACGGCGCCGCACGTTGCCAGGCACAAAAACGGCCCGTAGGGAATTTCGTGTTCACCACGAGCGATCCACTGCAGAACGCCGATCACGATGCCCAGGAAGGGGGCGACGAAGAAAACCAATAGCGCCGCTTGCCAGCCCACGAAACTGCCAATCATCGCCAGCAACGTGACGTCGCCAAAACCCATCGCTTCGCGCTTGAGCGCTGCCGTGCCCACAATGCGCAC
>Ga0163150_10003790_pt1 | contig 20888 bp, 28 predicted proteins | sample OliLakLV19P2IB_FD_148628 | JGI IMG/M metagenome (GOLD analysis project Ga0163150, IMG submission 148628) | Freshwater microbial mat bacterial communities from Lake Vanda, McMurdo Dry Valleys, Antarctica - Oligotrophic Lake LV.19.P2.IB | ecosystem: Environmental > Aquatic > Freshwater > Lake >...
CTCATAAACACTGTATATTTAATAATGAGCAAAGAAAGTCACGTATCACGATTAAAAGATGGCATTATACGAGGGATCGGTTGGGCAATTGGCGTAACCATCGGGTTTGCATTGGTGTCTACAATATTGCTTACCGCAATACAGTTAGGGGGCGGACTGCCGATCATCGGAAATACCATTGCAGCTATTGTTGAAGAAACTCAAATTGCCCTCTCCTTGAGAAGCCGTTAAATAGTCAGTACGATATGTATATGCAGTTAAGTGCCTTAATCCCGGTTGTCGTAGCGGTCTTTATCTTCATGAATGTATTCTTCATTTTGTCGCTTATCACGAAGCGCACCCACATCGTTGACGTTGCGTGGGGTTTGGGGTTTATTGTAATAACTCTTTTAACACTGTCTCTGTATGGGGTTCGGTCACAAGCTTCACTCCTGATAAGTACGCTCGTACTGGTATGGGGAGTACGGTTAGCGAGCCATCTCGCCATGCGTAACCGTGGAAAGAATGAAGATTTCAGATATGCTGAATGGAAGAAAGGATGGGGAAAGCTCTGGGTAATACAGAGCTACTTGAAAGTATTTATACTCCAGGGAGCCGTAATGATTCTCGTTGCACTCCCTATTATTTTCACAAATAGTGCGCCCGTTCCAACTAATCCTATTCCTGTCTTCACCCGTGTCGGTGCACTCATGTGGCTTGTCGGATTTTATTTTGAGGCAATTGGTGACTGGCAACTTATGAAATTCAAGAGTAAGCCACAAAACAATGGAAAGGTTATGGATCAGGGACTCTGGAGATATACGAGGCATCCAAATTACTTTGGGGAAGCGATGATGTGGTGGGGAATTTATGTTATCGCACTGACTAACATAGCAGCATGGTATACTTTTATCGGACCACTCTTCATAACTTTTTCCCTACTTAAAATTTCAGGGGTCACACTACTCGAAAAAAAGTATAAGGGTAATCCTGAATATCAGGCATATCAGAAAAAAACTTCAAGCTTCGTTCCCTGGTGGCCACAAAATTGATAGACCTGTAGTTTCTGGTATACTATATAGAGTCATTTACACCCAGGAGTAGAAAATGATTGCAACTTTATACTCAATTCAGACTGATAAGCATACGGAAATGATAGCTGCATTGAGGTTGTTAATTGGCCCAATTGATACCTTCGCTTTTAATCTATCAGAGAAGACATTACGGGTTCAATTTGGTGAAGATGCTACCGTAGCCTGGTTATCTGGAATAGTGTGCCGTGGACAAGGAGCAGAAAAAATTAATCCAACAGTATTCAGTGCCATTTTCGGGGTACTGGTAATTTTTCCAACAGGTGTTGCCATACCCCCGTATCAAGGGGTATATCGGGGAGAGAAAATCGATTCTATATACCTCGTGGACTAACATACAGGGTGCTCTCAAGAGAGAGCACTTTTTTTGTGCCTGAAAAGTGCTACAATCGCTGTATGGCAGACAAACAATCGCCTGAATACTTAGAAAATCTTCGCCATTCTACGGCACATCTTCTTGCGGCTGCGGTAATGAAGCTTTGGCCTCATACACATCGAACAATTGGGCCGGCAATTGAGAATGGGTTTTATTTCGACTTTGATTTTGGAGATACGAAAATTTCTGAAGATGAGCTATCAAAAATTGAAGAAACTATGCGAGAAATCTTGAAAGACTGGAAAGGATTTGAAAGACATGAACTGACCGCTGATGCAGCAAAAAAGGAATATCCTGATAATGAGTACAAGCATGAATTGATCGATGAATTTTCAAGTGATGGACAAACACTCACGTTTTATAAGTCAGGCGACTACTGGGATCTATGTCGTGGAGGTCACGTTGATCATCCAGAAAATGCCCTCAAACACTTCAAACTATTGTCTGTTGCTGGTGCGTATTGGCGAGGAGACGAGAAAAATAAAATGCTTACTCGTATTTACGGAACAGTTTTTCCTACAAAAGTAGAGCTTGAAGATCATTTAGCTCGTCTGGAAGCTGCGCGAGAGCGGGATCACAAAAAGCTTGGTAAGGAGCTTGATCTATTTGTTTTCTCAGAGATTGTTGGAAAAGGCCTCCCGTTATGGACTCCAAAAGGCGCAACAATTCGACGTGAAATTGAGCGATTTATCGTGGACTTAGAACTGAAACGCGGTTATTTGCATGTGTATACGCCTGATATTGCAAACCTTGCCCTGTACGAAAAGTCAGGACACTACCCGTATTACAAAGAGTCGATGTATGCTCCTATTCAAATTGACGATGAGCAGTACATGCTCCGTCCCATGACATGTCCTCATCACTTTGAGCTCTACCTGTCACACTCCCACAGCTATAAAGAACTTCCAATGCGAATTGCTGAGCTTGCGAAACTATACCGATATGAGCAGTCAGGTGAGCTCGCTGGCCTCCTTCGAGTCAGAAGCTTTTGTTTAGCTGATGCACATATTATAGCAACGGCTGAACAGGCAGCAGCTGAAGTAAAAGGGGCACTTGAGTTAATTCAAGAGATTGCCGGAATCTTTGGACTCAAGCCGGGAGAGCACTACCGATATCGACTCTCCCTCGGTGACCGCGCTGACGAGAAAAAATACTTTAAAGATGACGCTCAATGGGATCACGCAGAAGGAGTACTGCGATCAGTACTCGCAAGCCAAGATGTTCCATTCTTTGAAGCAAGTGCAGAAGCTGCTTTTTATGGTCCAAAAATTGATATTCAAATGAAAAACGTTAATGGCAAGGAAGACACCGCCTTTACCGTACAGTATGACTTTGTTATGCCCAAGCGCTTTAAACTAAGCTACATAAACGAACAAGGTGAGAGTGAAGAGCCTATTGTAATTCACCGATCCTCAGTTGGTGCAATTGAGCGCGTTATGGCATTTTTAATTGAGCATTATGCAGGCAAGTTCCCTGTATGGCTTTCGCCAACACAAGTAAAGATCCTCCCCATCACTGATCGGGCACTTGAGTACGCGCAGACGATTGCAAACGAGCTCAGGGACAGCTCAGTTCGCGTTGAAATCGACAACCGTTCCGAAACGTTGGGAGCCAAGATTCGCGATGCACAACTTGAGCAAGTTCCATATATGATTGTTCTCGGTGACCGTGAAGTAGAAGAGCAGGCAATTTCAGTCAGAATGCGCGATAATGCAAAATATTCAGGTACTTCTTTAGACGAATTTAAGAACTATCTTACTGAGAAAATCACGCAGAAGAGTCTCCAATTGTGAGTTCAATCCTTTTTTGGTACAATAAGTTCTGTACAAACCGTTGAATAAATACAAAAGTAACAATCTACAGTGGAGAATAAACGAATATATACGCGCACGAGAAGTGCGTGTTATTGGTGAAGATAACAAACAGATTGGAGTCATGAGTACCGATGAAGCACTTTCCAAGGCACGAGAAGAAGGACTTGATCTGATTGAAATTGTCCCCCACGCAGTGCCACCTGTTGCAAAAATCATTGAGCTTGGTAAGTTTAGGTATCAGGAAGAGAAGAAAGAGCGAGAAATTAAAAAGAAATCAAAAGGTGGGGAAGTCAAAGAAATTCGATTCACTCCGTTTATCGGAGATGGAGATTATGAGACTCGAATACGCAGAATCGAAGAGTTTTTGAGCGATAGTAAAAAAGTAAGAATTGTGATAGTATTCAACAACCGCCAGATGGCTGGTCAAAAGCTTGGATTTATCCTCGTAAATCGCATTATTGACCGATTCCAAGATCGGATTATAATCGACATGGAGCCAAAGTTCTTTGGTAAACATCTCGCAACGGTTATTTCACCGACAAAAAAGAAACGAGCGGAGAAAGACATTGCCGCCGAAGAGCCAGTTTCAACGAACTAATATGCCAAAACTAAAATCACGAAAATCAGTTCTTAAGCGCTATAAAATTAGTGCTGGAGGTAAAATATTGAGAAAGAGATCATTCACAAGCCATTTGCGTGTGAGAAAGTCATCAAAACACAAACGACGACTCGCAGGAACTATGGTTGTTGTTGGTCCATACGCAAAAAAGATTGTGAAAGCTTTAGGAATCCGAGTTAAAAAACATAAACATCAAGTTGACGCTCAAACCAAACCACTATGAGAGTAAAATCAATCGCATCAATTAGACATAAAAAAGTACGAGCCGCTACAAAAGGCTTTAAGCATTCGGCACGCCGAAGAATCGGTGCTGCAAAGGAAGCACTCATGCATGCTGGGCATTATGCGTATGTTGGTCGACGACTTCGAAAACGAGATATGAGAGCACTGTGGATTACCCGACTTTCAGCCGCTGCAAAAGCGAATGGTACAAGCTATAGCAAAATGTTTGGTCTTATGAAGAAAAATAACGTAGAGATTGATCGAAAGATTCTCTCCGACATTGCAATCAAAGACGCAGAAACATTCAAAAAGATTGTTTCAAGTTTGAACTAACCGTTTTCGCGCTCCTTTTTTTTGTACCTACTTCAGGCTACAATAGGCAATGAACCAAGAACTCAACAATATTCGAAGTGAATTCATGGCACTTCTCATGGATTTGAAAACTGCACAGGAGCTTGAAGAGTTGCGTATAGAATATTTAGGACGCAGCGGAAAGCTTACTCAATTAACAAAAACCTTAAAGGACCTTCCCAGCGAGGAGCGACGTGATGCCGGATCACTACTGAATGAAACCAAACAAATAATTGTCCGTGAACTGAGTGAGAAACTAGCGCAATTTTCAAATACTGCTTCAACATTTGATACGACCGTACCAGGGATTCTTCCACCTATGGGAAACATGCACCTTATTACGCAATCTATTGAAGAGATTGCAGATATTTTTACCCGCATTGGTTTTATCAGACGAAGCTATCCAGAAGTTGAAGGTGATTGGTATGCATTTGAGGCATTAAATATGCCAAAAGAGCATCCAGCACGCGATGAGTGGGAAACATTTTTCGTGGACAAACCACTTCACAATAAACTTGGCAAACTCGTTTTAACCCCACATACCTCAAGTGGCCAAGTGCGCGAGATGCAAGCCCAGAAGCCTCCTATTCGTATGATAAACATCGCCAAATGCTACCGTAGGCAATCAGACGTCACCCATGTTCCTATGTTTCATCAGTTTGAAGGACTCGTTATTGATAAAGGGATTACCGTCAGTCACTTAAAGGGAACAATTGAGCACTTTGCTAAATCGTTCTTTGGTGCTTCAGGTGTTTCTCGCATTCGCCCATATAATTTCAGATTTACCGAGCCATCATTTGAAGTGGATTTCCAATGTGTTCATTGTAACGGTCGCGGCTGTAAGTTCTGTAAAAGTGGGTGGCATGAAGTTGGAGGAGCTGGGATGGTACACCCTAATGTACTTCGAGCTGGTGGACTTGATCCAAATGAATACACAGGATTTGCCTTTGGCTGGGGAGTTGAACGGGTGAGCCTTCTCCGCCCTGGACTTGGTATTAATGACTTAAGAACCCTCTATAGCACTGATTTGCGCGTTCTCACACAATTTTAACTATGGATATATTAGTACCAGATCAATGGTTGCGCGAGTTTATTAAAACAAATGCAACACCACTTCAAATACGTGAATACGTATCATTAATTGGTCCTTCTGTTGAGCGAATTGAAGGCAGTGGGGAGAGTGCTGTGTATTCGGTAGAAGTAACAACAAATCGAGTTGATACTGCTTCTATCTTTGGATTTGCTCGTGAAGTACACGCCACAATGCCCCGCTTTGATAAAAAGTCAGAGCTCGTAAGTCCAGTTTTAAAGAACACGAAATTTAAAAAGGCTGTTGACTATATTGATATCAAAACGGACAAGGCAGTTACTCCACGTTTTTGTGCAGTGTTAATTGAAGGACTTACCGCCAGGCAATCAAGTCCGCTCATTCAAAAGCGGTTAAAAGCGGTAGGTATACGGCCCATCAATCAAATCGTTGATATTACAAACTATGTTATGACTGAGCTCGGTCAACCATTACATGCCTTTGATTATAAAAGTTTGAAGAATAAAAAGATTAGTATCCGTGAAGCTAAGAAAGGCGAGCATATTAAAACACTTGACTCAGTTAAACACACACTTTTGGGTGGAGAAATAGTAATTGAGAATGATGGACACCTGATAGATTTAGCTGGAATCATGGGAGGAGAAAACTCTAAAATTGATGAGTCAACAACCGCAATATTGTTGTGCGCACCCATTTACGCACCCGAAAAAATTCGGAAAGCATCAATGTCGCTTTCCGCTCGTAGTGTGGCAAGTGGGTTATTTGAAAAGGGCCTTGATACAGAGGGTGCAGCTGACGCACTCAAGCGAGCAATATATTTATACGAAGAGTTGGGTGGCGTTGCACATGATGCGCTTGATATTTATTTGGGAAAACCACCTATTACGACAATCAAAGTGACAGACACCTTTATCAATGATCGGTTAGGTGTCAGTTTAAAAATTTCCGAGATGGAAGAGTTTCTTCGAGATTTACAATTTAATGTTTCAGTTAAAGGCAATACCCTGCAGGTAACTCCACCATCATTCCGTGCACTAGATGTAACTATCCCAGAAGATATCGTCGAGGAAATTGCACGAATGTACGGATATCACAACATACCTTCAACAATGTTGTCAGGTGCTCTTCCTGAACAACCCGTGGTTTCCGAGTTTGCCTTTATACATAAGCTAAAAACGTTAATGAAAGGGTATGGAGGAGTTGAGGTGTATACCCAATCCTTAGTTTCATCACAGGCTGTGGGAGACAATGCTTTACGAATCAAAAATCCACTTGGAGCAGAAAGCGAATACCTGCGCACATCTCTTTCTGCTTCATTACTCCTTGCAGCGGCTGAGAACAAACATACCAGCGAGCCATATCACCTTTTTGAAATTTCACGAGTTTACCTCCCACAAGGAAACGGGCTTCCAAACGAACAATTGCGAATTGCAGGGGTATTTGGAAACTCAGAGTACCGAGCAGCAAAAGGAATTCTAACTGCATTTTTCCATGAACTTCATATTAAAAGAGAACCAAAATTGCAGGTGGTAAATGGAATCTATGTTTATGAGTATGAACTCGAAGATCTGGCTAAAAACACAAAACCATTTAATACTTTTGAAGTCGCATCAAAGTACCCTTCACAAATTGAGGATATTACGATTAAACAAACAGCTGACAAGAAAATTGGCGAAATAATTTCAGCACTCGAGGATATTGATGTGCGGATTGTTCACGTTGACTATATTGATAGCTACCAGGAAAACCTGACCTTCCGTGTTCGGTACCATGATCCAAAGAAAACATTAACAAATCCAGAAGTTGCCGCAATTAGAGGAAAAATTGAAAAAAGCTTTGAAGTAATTTAAGGGGTATCCCACGCAGTATTAATTCCAATCGTAATCTTTCTATCGCTTTGTTTGTCTTTGTCATCAATTGCAATTGCACGAAGTGTATGCACTCCATTTGGTAGCTCAGTTTCAAATTCATAGGGACCCGCGGTAAAGCTTCGAACAATATTTCCATCAATTTCAAGCTTCACATCCTTCAGGGCATTTACGGAGTCCACAGTAAACTTGATTTTTATACTGTTGGGGATATTTGAGTTCCTGTCTCGTGGCTCAACAAATTCAACATTGAGTGGAGAGCTACTGCCACTATTACAGTACTCAGTTGGCGGGCGATATTTTTCAGGCTCAGTCTGCAGGTTAATCCAGTCAAGAATTCCTTTTTGCCATTTATTCTCACCACCTGCGGGTGCCGTTGGATCCTCTTCTTTCAAAACAATGAACTCTTTGTTATCAAAGTTTCCTCCCGCGACGTCAGAGGGGGTTGCAAGTTTACCATCACCACGACAGACCTTCACACGTATATGGACCGTATCTTCAGATGGTTCAGTGCCTTTTACAAATAACTCAGTCCGTGATTCAAACTCATGCGCTTTCATACCTGAAACTTTATCAACCTGAGCTGACAAAACCCCGTCAGGCTGCTTGAATGGAACAGAGGGCTTGCCTTCTAACGCTGCTTTGATAATTTTATTCCAAATAGGAGAGGCACCTGACACACCTGAGGCTACTTGCTTCATTGGTGAATTGTCATTATTTCCAACCCAGGTACCAACAATTACCTGAGGAGTTCCACCAATTGCCCAGTTGTCACGTCGATCATTCGTTGTACCCGTTTTTACTGCAACAGCTCGCCCGGGAATATTAAGTAATGAATTAACGCCAAAAACATCTTTACGGGCATCATTGTCTGACAAAATACTCGCCATAATAAAGGCTTCTTCACTGGACAATACCTGAGCTTCTTTTTTAGGTGTATTGTTTTCCAACACCTTCCCACTATTGTCTTCTACTTTAAGAATCGCAGTCGGATTAACACGATATCCTTCATTTAAAAATGCACTGTAGGCGCCTGTCAGCTCAACCAGACGGATTTCACCACCACCAAGTGCGAGCGATAGCCCAACACGTGATAACGTCTGAGCGGTAGGCTCAAGGCTTTTCATACCCATATCGTACCCGAGGGACAAAACGTCTCGAACACCCACCAATGCTATTGTTTTAACTGCAGGAACGTTCAGAGAGTTTGCGAGTGCGTAGCGCATTTGCACTGGACCGCGGTACTTTCCATCATAGTTAACAGGAATATATGCAGGTTGGTTTGCGCCACCAGGGAACTCAGTCGGTGAATCAACCAACAGACTTGCGGCTGTGTATCCTTTTTGAAGTGCTTTGGCATATACAACCGGCTTAATAGCTGACCCAGGCTGCCTGAGCGACATGGTGACGTTTACTTGGCCATCATAGTCACGAGCATTAAAGTCTTTTGAACCCACCATTGAAAGGATTTCTCCTGTTTCGGGATTAATTACAATTGCAGCACCATTTCCAATATTTATTGATTTCACCTTTTCGATTTCTTCAGAAACAATTGCCTGCGCCTTCTCTTGCAAATCGAGGTCAAGGGAAGTAGTTACTTTAAGACCTCCTTGCTCAACTGCTTGCTCACCGTATCGCTCGTTTAAAAGCGACTGTACATACTGAACAAAATGTGGAGCTTTAAAGTCAGCTCCTCGAGGTTGGAATTCCAGTGTTTCCAATGCATCTCGTGATTCTTTTTCTTGATCAGCGGTAATGTACCCATCCTCTCTCATACGTCGAAGCACCTCCTTTGTGCGACCAATGTATGCTTTATTAGGATTTGTGTATGGCGAGTAATATGGTGGTCGCTGTGGAAGTCCTGCTAAAAAGGCACTTTCAAGTAGATTCAAGTCACGAACACTTTTTCCAAAATATACTTGTGCTGCGGTACCAACTCCATACGCAGTACCTCCATAAGGTACCTCGTTAAGGTACAAGGTTAATATTTCATCTTTGCTATATTTGCGCTCAATTTGGAGCGTTAATACTAACTCCTTTAGTTTTCGAATAGGGGTACGCTCTGGGGAGAGCAATACGTTTTTAACCAACTGCTGGGTCAAAGTGGACCCTCCAATAAGTCGCTGTCGTGTGATCAAGTTCCATACAATTCGCAGGTATCCCATGGGATCAAACCCTTGGTGGGTATAAAAATTCTTATCCTCAATGGCGATAGTACCTTTTTTCAGGTAATCAGGAAGGTCATTCAGCACAACAGGAGTACGGCGCTGATCGGTATACACGTCATAGAGTAGTTTCCCATTACGATCAAGAATTTTGGTTGAAAACCCTTCATTTCTCACAATTTTGTCGGGAGAGGGTAGAATAAAGGCAAGGATTTGGAAGAGTATTAAGCTGATGATAAATAAAACAATGAGTCCGATGAAGCTAAATTTTGCAAGACGTGCCATCTTCTGGGATCTACTCAGGGAGGAGTCTGAAAGAAACTGTGGCGCGTTTATTCCTCTTCGTTGACGACGTGTCGGTTGACGGGCATTAAGACGTTCTTTCCACATAGTCTATGTATTGTATCAAATACGACAATAAAGCGGGACTTCACACTCTGTAAATTTTTTGATATAAAGATGAGGAGAAGCTTGACTGACCTATCCTGGTCTACAGCGGGCCTTGATGCATAAGGCATTTACAGCCCCAGGGGAGAGCACAGGTTGCTCTCCCCATTAATATTTATGTGGTACAACTTCAATAAACGATTGCTTCTTAAGTTTCTCCCTCCGTTAATTAAAATCGCCGGGTTTCAACCCCCGAGCGTTGCCGCGGTATGCGCAATTATTGAAAAGGATGACCAAATACTCACCATCGACCTGGCATATAAACAAGGACTTTCGCTCCCTGGGGGTGGGGTGAATGCTGGCGAGAGCTTAGAAGAGGCACTTAAACGCGAGATTAAAGAGGAGACTAATCTTGAGCTAAACTTGAGCTAAAGAAAGCTACCTATTTGGGAAGTAGCTGGGCCAAAATGGGAAAGCTTGGAATTACCTCTGCATGCTACTTGTGTACCGTGAATTCATTTGCACCGCTGACCTCATCAACTGAAGGTGAGATCTTTTGGGAGTCACCAAAAAAAGTTTTCAAACAGTCTGCATACACCGATGTAAAAGAACACCTTGCTCGATATTTCGGTTTTACATTTAAAAGAAATTAACTACAATAAGCTATGAAACGATTAAAAGCACAAAATGTTAAGAAAATTTTAATTAAAGTTATTGTTGTCTTTGCGGGGATTGGACTTTTGATCTCAAGCTTCATGCCATTTCTCCCATACCTATTTAGATAAGTTGAAGTAGTACAATGCACTATGAACTTTAGCGACCCTGTTATGACACTACCAAGTGTTGGCCCAATTTCGGCACTCAAGCTTGCAAAGCTTAATATCCACACTATTCGTGATCTTTTGTACCATATGCCCAGTAGATACGCCGATTTAAGCGAGATGGTATCCTTTGATAAATTAACGGTAGGTGAGAAGGTAACCATAAAAGGACAACTCATTAGTCTTAAAAACATATTCACAAAAACGGGGAAGGTTATTCAAGAAGGTGTGATCTCTGATGGTGAGAATTCATTGGTCGTTATTTGGTTTAACCAAGTCTACCTTGCACGAAGTCTTGCGACTGGAACCCAAGTCTCACTTTCAGGCAAGGTTGGATTTTGGAAACGCAAACCAGCCTTAGTCTCGCCGCAGTGGGAAAAGATTATTAAAGATATGCCACAGCTGCATACCGGTCGAGTTGTTCCGGTGTACCCTGAAACTGCTGGTGTGAGCTCAAAATGGTTACGTATGCTCATAAATCAAGTACTCGCCGAAGATTCGTTATTTGAAGAAGACTACTTAAAAAAAAGCCTTTCAGCCGATTCGCTCGAGCTCATGCCACTACAGAAAGCACTCCATATAATTCACTTTCCTGAAAACATGCTCGTCGCGGAAGAGGCACGTCAGCGCCTCGCATTTGATGAGCTTTTGCTGTACCAAATCACTTCAAGACTTAACCGAATCGAATGGCAGCTCAAACATAAAGCACCAAAAATGGCACTTACAAAAGTAGATTATCAGGACTTTTTAGACAAAATCCCGTTTACTCCCACAAAGTCGCAGTTTCGATCAATTGAAGAGCTGACCCATGACCTCTCAAAACCAAGCCCAATGAACCGATTGCTCGAAGGAGACGTTGGGAGTGGAAAGACGCTGGTTGCAGCAGCGGGTGCATACATAACCACTAAAAACGGATTGCAAACAGTAGTCCTTGCACCAACTCAAATACTTGCTGAGCAGCATGCCAAAACCCTATCCCAGCTTTTGGCACCCTGGGGAATTAACGTAGCACTCTATACCTCACAAAGCAAAGAAAAAAACACTAACACTGATATTTTTGTAGGAACACATGCACTATTGCATAACCCAAAACTGTATCAAAAAGTGGGATTCGTTATCATTGATGAGCAACACCGATTTGGAGTTAAACAACGTGCACTTATCATGAGTCTTACTCAGAAAGGGAAGCTTGTACCCCACGTGCTTACCATGACTGCAACTCCTATTCCACGCACGATCGCGCTGACGTTGTATGGAGAACTTGATATCTCAACACTTGATGAAATGCCCTCGGGACGCAAAAAAATAACTACCTGGGTCATTCCACCAGCGAAGCGCGACTCAGCATATGGGTGGATTGAAACGCATATGGTTGACACGAGTTCACAAGCGTTCGTGGTCTGTCCATTAATTGACCCCAGTGAATCAGAAACACTCAAAGACGTTAAGTCAGCAAAAGCTGAATTTGATCGACTAAAGACAATTTTTACGAAGCTTAAGATGGCTTTGCTTCACGGAAAAATGAAACGGGAAGAAAAAACTGCCGTACTTGATGCCTTTCGAGCAGGAAAATTTGACGTACTCGTAACGACGCCTGTTGTCGAAGTTGGAATCGATATCCCAAACGCCACTATCATGATGATTGAAGCAGCTGACCGATTTGGTCTTGCACAACTTCATCAGCTCAGAGGACGTGTTGGACGAGGAGAGAAGGATAGTTATTGTCTGCTCATGACCGAAAGCAGCTCGAAAAAGGTAAAAACACGTTTAAAGGCCGTAACTACCGCTAAAAGCGGACGAGAACTTGCCGATATCGATTTAACAATTCGAGGTCCCGGGGAAATTTTTGGCCTCCGACAGTCTGGGTACTCTGAGCTGCGTATTGCACGGTGGACTGATATGGACCTTATTAAGCTCACCAAGAGCTTTTCTCAACAGGTTGTGGACCACCAAGACCAGTATCCTGAAGTACTCGCTTATATAAAGTCATGCCAGGTTGCAGCGAACTGAGCCATGCGCTACAATACCTCTATCTATGACACCAGTACCAAAGAAAAAACATAGCCATCAACGAAGTGCTCAGCGCCGTGGTGCTATTACGTTAAAGTTAAAAACACTCTCCACATGTAAAAACTGTGGAAAGAAAAAGCTTCCACATGTTGAATGTAGTGCTTGTGGAGCTCGATAATAGATTATTTTTGTAGCTTGTTTCTTTAATTAACATGAAATCCCGTTCTGACCCACGGCATCGGAAACGACAAATTGCTATACAACAGTTATTTGCGAATTCCTACCATGACCAAGAATCCGATCCAATGGTGAAACAGATCCAAGGATACCAGGGTGAGATTGACGATAAGATCAGGGTAAGCGCTCCCGCATGGCCTATCGATAAAATAAACCGAATCGATTTGTCTATTCTCCGACTAGCTACATTTGAAATCACTCATACAGATATCCCCGCTAAAGTCGTCATTGACGAAGCAGTTGAGCTTGCCAAAGAATTTGGGGGAGATAGTTCACCATCTTTCGTAAATGGTGTTTTAGGAAGTATTATAAAAATTCATACCAATGCAGACAATCCAATCAATCAAACAACAGTTTCGTGAGCCTTCACTCTTTGAACAAGCCCTCACTCATCGTTCTTGGATAAACGAAAACCCTGGCATCAGAAATACAAACGAACGCCTCGAATTCCTCGGAGATGCCGTACTCGAGCTTGTAGTAAGTACTTTTATTTTCAACAAATTCCCCGATGAAGAAGAAGGTTTCCTAACTTCAATTCGAGCAAATATCGTAAATACCGTTAACCTTGCAGTTGTTGCCAGGAAAATTAACCTTGGAAATGAACTCTACCTCTCACGAGGGGAAGAACAAGGTGGGGGACGAGACAATCAGTCACTGTTGGCAGACACTGTTGAGGCGATCATTGGTGCAATATACGTTGATCAAGATTTTGATGCAGCAAAAACATTCATCCAAGCTCATATTTTAGACAATATCGACGAGCTTATGGCAAAACCACTTAAAGATGCAAAGAGCCGTTTGCAAGAGCTTGTACAGTCCCAAGGTAAGCCTGCACCCAAATATAGATCAGTTGACGAGCGTGGTCCTGACCATGCTAAAGAGTTTGTAATTGAGGTCTCAGTAGATGGAGAGACATTAGGACAAGGCATTGGACGCAGCAAAAGTGCGGCTGAGCAGACTGCTGCAGAGCATGCACTTGCGAGCTTGACCACAATCGAGTAAAATACCCCATACACATGGGAAGTGAGCATGTGCATAACACAATAATACATATATGGTAAAAATTAGATTAGCTCGAGCAGGTAAAAAGAATGATCCTGCATTCCGAGTTGTCGCAATAGAGTCACAACATAAAAATCAAGGGCAGGCACTCGAAGTGCTTGGTTTTTGGCATCCTCGAGAACAAAAGGTGGAAATTGATAAAAAAGCTGTTGCAGCCTGGGTTGCAAAAGGTGCACAAGTTTCTGACCGAGTAAAAACGCTACTTGCCTAACATGATTGAGCTTACAACCTTCATTATTAAAAATATCACTGGATCTGAGGACTTTCGTGTAACTGAAGAAGAAATTGATGACCGATTGACTATTCAGGTTGATGCAAATCAATCAATTGTTGGATTAATCATTGGAAAAGAAGGTAAGACAATCAAAAACATTCGAAAGCTTTTGGCAATCCTCGCGACCAAAACAGATAAAATTATCGCAATTAACGTTACTGAGCAGTTGTAAACGGATCTGCTTTCCCCACACTTGCGCTTTCGCTCGATTCTACTCCTTGTCCAAACACAGGCTGTGTCAACTCTGAAAGTCGTGATAGCAGGAGCTGTTCTTCATCACTTAATGCCGCAATAGGTTCAGTAATTGCCGGTAGTGCTGTAGGCAACTCTGCCCATTGCGTACGTACTCCCATAATCGCACTAACCCCATTACCATCTGCAGTTGATTGCAACGAAACGGTATCAATTACCATAATTGGCGCAAGCTTTGTGATACCTGCAATAAACGAAATTGAATTAACAGCCGTTCCTTCAAAATCAAAATTAATTAATACTGAGGGAAGGAGGGTACCGGTGGCAAGTGTCGCTGCCAAGTCGAGGCTTTTAATAGTGATCTCATTCTCTGTTGCAATTCGACGAAGCTGTGAAACAGCCACTAATGAATTATTTTCAGACGGGAGTGCAGTTAGTGTGATTGACGCGCCATTTGGTGCAGCTGAAGGAAGATCCTTAAGTACGGCAAGTCTACTGGTCAGCACTTCAACATCTTGATTTAAACTTGCCTTTTGAACATTAATTTCTGATAAGGTCGAAATAAAATAACTTCCTAAAAAGAGAAGTATCATAACAAACGCCGCCGTGAGGAAGCCATAAATAAGTACTGGTCTATATACTTTTAATTGTTTCATATTAGTTTACGAGTAACACGAGCTTATACCCAACAAGTGCATTCAATGTAAAGGTTGAGATACTCAGTGGACGATCGTATGAGCTTGATTCGAGATTAGCAATTAAGGTGCGAAGTGGATCAATGGATTGAGAGACGAGCGTTAAGCTTGATGTTCCAGCATTGATATCTGACTCTCCTAATGTTACCTCGACAGGGGCGTTATCAAGGATGATTTTTTGTGCTTCAAAAAGCGGGGTGGACGTGTCTTCACTTCTAATTTTTTCAATTTTTGCAAGTCGATCCCTTAAGAGGACCAATTGTTTTTCAGACTCTTCAAGTGCTAAAACTTCGGAGCGGACAGTATCTCTTCTGGTTTGAACCTGTGTAAGGTCGTTTTTTTGTAAATATACGAATGCGAATCCTGCGATAGCTACCACAAGCACAAGTGCGCATAAAAAAATCGATGACGCTTTCAAAACTGAAAGTAGTTTACCGACTTCTTTACCTCTAACGAGATCAATTGGGAGGAGATTGATAGTTTGGCTCATGATCGTAGGTGTAAATAATTATCTCATTGCAAGCCCTACAGCCACCGCATAGAGTGGTGCATAGTTTGCGAGACTCTGTGCTGATGCAGGATCGATAGTAATTGATGAAAATGGATTCGCGATGACAACCTCAAGACCAAGCATTTTGGTAAGCTCTGCAGGAAGCCCTGGAAGTCCGGCACTACCTCCTAACAGGACAACGACCGAAGGAGTCTCTCCACGCAAATCCATTTGGTAAAAATGTATAGACTTTTTGATCTCTTCTACAACAACTTTAAGTAACGGACGGAGCGATGCTGATACTTTTTCTTCAAGCTGTCCGGCGGTAAATCCATAGGTTCGTTTATACTCCTCAGCCTGCGCAGGAGTGACCCCAAGTGCTTGTGCTACACCACGCGTTAATGCATCACCAGCAGTCGGAATCGAGCGTGAGAAGAAAAGAAGTCCCTCTTTAACAATTGCAATATCAGTTGAGCGTGCACCGAGGTCTAGGAGAACTACTGTTTTTCCATATCCAGATAAGGCTCGGGACAAGGAGAGGAGTTCAGTTTCAACTCCAACAACTTGCAGTCCAGCTAACTCGAGCAGATGAGTATACTTTTCGACAATAGTGCGTACAGCAGCGATCAATAAGACAAGCACTTGCGGTGGATTTCCAACTTCACGTCGCTCTAGAAGCTGATATTGAAGCACTGCTTCTTTCAGTGGAATCGGAATATATTCTTCAGCCTCCCATTTAACCGCAGAAGACACCTCTTCATTGGTTAAGAGCGGAAGCTTTAGTACTCGAGTAAATACCTGATTTTCTGGAAGTGCAATGTGGACGTCTTTCCCTGAAATGTGTGCATCTTGCATGAGCTTTTTAATAGCAGCTGCAATCGGTTCCATTTCACGATCATCCTGCATTTTTTCAAATTCAGGAGCGTTAAACGCAGTCGCGCCCGCCGAGCGTAAAGTGAACTTTTCACCAGACCGCTCAAGTTCAACGACTTTAATTGTTTTAGAACCGATATCAAGACCTACACTCATATTATTTAGTTACTGCCGTTTGTGAAAACAGCGCTGCATCAAAAATGGATGGCATTTCAGGGTAGAGGTTTAGTACTTGGACCTTTCGACTTGAGGTTCCTGCGGTACCTGTTGATTGGACGAGTTTACCTTGAACAGGAAGGTCACGAGCAAGTGCGGTTACTCCAAAGAATTCTTCTGTGGTGTTGTAGAGCAATCTCACGCGCATAAACTTCATATTACCATTTCCGTTTCGCACCGGGGCAGTTAAATTAGTAGAAAGCCCTCCAAAAGCAACTTGCGTTCGATGAGAAAATGTACGTCCGTCAATAACACATGTCGTGTTTACGCTCGGTGATGAGAAACGATTACTTTGCCTTCTGACACCATCAGGGTCATATGCACGTCGCCCAACTTCTATAACTCCTGCGCCTGTTTCGTAAAGCACACTTACTTCAATTGCAGCAGCCGGGCTTCCAGGCCGTCCCCAACAGACATCAATGGTGTCACCTTTGTAGCAATTGTTTCCATTGCAGTTATCGTCGATTTGATCCGATGAGTCATGTCGAACAAACCATATAGTACCTCCATCACCTGAGGAAATTCCCACTGGATATACAAACCCTGCAGAATTGGGAGTATAAGGAGTTACAAGCGCTTCATACTGGGCCTCAGTCGTGGTATCAACACGAGTTGTAACTGGCGTACCTTCTTGAATTGGGGTCAGGAGCACTTGCTCAACACCAGCTTCAGCAGCTGAAAATGCTCGGAGTGATTCTTCGTCTTTGGAAGTAATAGAAACATCAGTGATGGATCGTGAAGCTACTGACAAGACAACTGTTAAAATCGCACCCATCGACAAGAGTAACAACAAGAGCGCTTGACCACGGGCATTGGTTTGTTTCATTAGTATCAGTGTAGTGTTATTCAAGCAGGTGCGTCAATATGTACGAAGGTAAATAATGGTTGAAACCGTAACCGGCGAGCGCTCTACTAATTCACTGGTTACTTTTTGTGCGGTGAGGTCGATTCGCACTTGCGGAGGGTCTTGAGGACCACCGTTAATGTTACAGGTAAAACTACACCCGGTAAGCGCAACCGCGTCACTCGTCAGGCGGGCAGTGGAGGAGTCTTTAGCCATATAAAAAGTACCACCACTTTGGGGCTGACAAATAAATCGACCAGTGACTCCGCGTTCATTTAAATATGTTAGCGTTTGTGTTGTGGAACCATCGCAGACGCTTGTGATACTTGAGGCATTTCTGACATATCGCTCAATTACTGAAAGGGTGTACTCAAGGTTTTGTCTCACCTCGGTACTCGCGTCCGACTTTTGTGAACTTCTGAGCGACTGGATTGTCGTTTGTGTCGCAACAAGGGTGAGGATCGTGAACATAACAATTGCAATCAGTACCTCTATTAACGAAAAACCATACGTGTTCTTTTTTTTCATATTAGTTTCCTTTCCAATTGGTGTAGCGCGTTGATGTACGCGACTCATGGGTACCTGAGCCATCGACCCAGCGAATAACTATTGTTGCGTTCACGGTATTGGGACCAGTTAAGATAAAAGTAACGTCACGGGTAAATCCAGTGGTGCCAATAGTCGCATTGGTACCGCATACCCCTTGTGACGACCATGCAAGCGTTCTCATACACCAGTTGTTAGATGTCGTCGCACGACCTCTAAACAGTGCCCAATCTGTATCTCTCTCACCGCGCATCCACTCAATTACCTCCTGTGCGTATCGATTGGCAAGTGTTTTGTTACGAGAAAATGTGGTGAGGGCAATGCTCCGGGTAGCAAGTCCCACAAGTGCGATTAACACAAGACTGACAATAAGTACTGCAATAAGCATTTCAAAAAATGATTGGCCACTTTGTTGTCGTTTCATATAATTAATCAATTTCTCCGGTTGCCGTCACCCGAATCGTTCCACGCCTGCCGGTAAAGGTACCGCTACTTTGAATCGTAATAGTCATTGGATTACCACTCGGAAGGTCAGTTCCCTGGCCAAGTGGTCTGAATAGTATTGAGGTGGTACCTGATGGGGAAAGGCTTAAGAGGACGGTGGTAGGAAGTACCGTTGTGGTAGCTACTAAATCTGTATTATTGCAAACTGGCGCCGTTGAATATGAAACAATTTGACCAGCATTAGAAGTAAACCTAAATCGATACCCGTTAAAGGTGCCAGTGCAGCCTGTCTCTGGCTTAACACCTGACAACGCTAATGACTGCGCTCGACGAAGGTCAGAAGAGATAATTCGCATCGAAGCATCAATCTCCTGACGCATTGCAAAGTCTCGGTATCCAGCCACACCAACACCAACAAGAGCGGTTGAAATTAATACCACAATTAAAAGTTCTATTATTGTAAAACCGTGTTTCATGGGCAGGTGTAGGGGTTACGGACTGTTTAAGACATAATTGCATCCCGTTCCGCCACACGCATTTGAGGCAGCTCCGCCACACGCTAACGTACCAGTGTTTCGCTCCAGACTTCCACACAGGGTATATGTTCGGTTACCTGCACCGGCAGAATACACATATGTAAATCCACGTGGATCAGCGGGTCTGTTTCGAATGTAGATATTTTGGTTATAACAGGGTGAGGTAGAACTTCCGTTTGTACCGGTCAAGTTTGATCCAACGGCTGGAAGGGAAGCGGGATAGGTGCCACAGTCAGCACGATACAGTTCAAGCCCTTGTCGAATCATTTCAAGGTCACTTTTACGCTTTCCATCTCGTGCAGAGCGCTGGGGACCAGTAAGCATTACCATAACGGCTGCTGATAAAGCGCCGATTATTGCAATAACTACCAATAATTCAATTAAGGTAAATCCTGTTTGTTTCCGTTTTATCATGATTTCTTAAGTAGTAATTCATTCTCGTAGCTTTCAATAGTTTTATCAAGGGGCGTCACTCCAGAGGACTTTCCAAAATTACAAATATGCGTACCACAGCTGAGTCCACGCTCATGAATCGTCTGGTTAAATTCTGCTTCTTCAGGGTTTTCTAAACTTGCATATATCTGAAATCGTCGACCATTGGATTCATACCGATATTGCACACCATCTTGAAAGTGTGGATCGCGTGGTAAGTTTTTCAAATACTTCTCGTCAAAAATTTCTCCCCATTCACAGGGCCTGAATTCTTTTCCGTGTGCACACGCAACAATACGACCTTCACTTGATTCAGGGTACGTATCATAGTCCTTCAAAAATGCTTCAAGTGCGTTCGCAACTGTTTGTACATCACCTTTTCGTTGAGTGTCGCGGCTTACACGATAGGAGTTAAGCAAGTTCACACTTGTTGCAGCAGCGATTAGGAGAAGCATTACACCAATAAAAAGAATTTCAGTCTTCTTCATCACCATAATGGTACCACAAGGCTTACGAGTCGATCTCCCCAGAGGAGAACTACAAAAAATGAGAGAACCAAGAATGGTCCAAATGCGAGCCGAGACTTAAGCTGGGCAGCTTTTGCGAGAATGAGAAGCACACCAAGAACTGAACCAATAAAAAATGCGCTAAACATCCACGAAATTACCAAGGGAAATCCAAAGAACATTCCAACAGGAATCGCAAGTTTGACGTCACCAAGTCCCATTCCGCGTCCGCGAGTTATCAAGTTCAATGCGAGTAAAAAAGCACCAGCACCAAAGCCAGAAACGATATGTATCCAAAACTCACTTGTTCCACTCAAAATAACTGAGGTACTAATAATGAGTAGTAATAAAAAGTTTATTTCATCAGGAATAATTTGATATTCATAGTCCACCACAAAAACTCCAATTAAGAGCGCGGTAATTGTAGCGAGTAGTCCAAAAATTAAAAGACTATTTTCTGGCAGCCAGACAATGACATTCGTGATTTGATTTAAAAACATATAAACAAGTATGAAGCTAATACTTGTTGTTGCTTCAATTGTTGGGTAGCGAGCCGAAATTCGTTTTTTACAATAGTGACATCTCCCTCGCAATAGCAGGTAAGAGAAGAGGGGAATATTGTCATACCACGCGAGCATGTGTGAGCAGTGTGGACAAAATGAGCGTCCTTCTGAAATAGGAATCTCGCGAGGTAATCGATATGTCCAGGCACCTAAAAAAGAGCCTATCATTAATCCTAAAATACTAACTAGAAGCAATTCAATAATCATATATCTACCTAACATAATAC
>Ga0163150_10003793_pt1 | contig 20883 bp, 23 predicted proteins | sample OliLakLV19P2IB_FD_148628 | JGI IMG/M metagenome (GOLD analysis project Ga0163150, IMG submission 148628) | Freshwater microbial mat bacterial communities from Lake Vanda, McMurdo Dry Valleys, Antarctica - Oligotrophic Lake LV.19.P2.IB | ecosystem: Environmental > Aquatic > Freshwater > Lake >...
GTATCCGGCAGTGGCTCGGTGGGGAATCTCAGCAACTGTAGACTCTTCGATGTGAGCGGTAATGCTGTCTCCGCGTCGATAAATCCGGTTCTTGGTCCGAATTCGTTCAACTTCAATTCGGCACTAGGTATCTCACAGGGCACAGGCACAACAGCACTCACGCTCCGCTGCGATGTCGCTGCAAATACGCCCTCGGGCACGGCATTCCAGGTGCAGTCAGCATCTCAGATACAGCCTGGAGCATTCGGCTCAGCCACTCTTGCGCCGTTTGCGGTCAACTTGGATGTAGCTCCAAGCGTCCCACGAGGCTCCGCTGATGTGGCACTTGCGAATATCTCACTCGCTGCGGGCACGAGCTCGAACGTAAGGATCACGTCAATACCGCTCTCGATTATCGCAGGCGGTACTGCATCCTTGGCACACCTCAGTGACTGCCGCATACGAGATACAAGCAATGTCGGTGGATCTCTCTCCGGAACGGTAAACCTCGCAGCATCGGGTGCTACGGTGTTCAACCTCTCAAGCCCTCTCACGGTCTTGGCTGGTGGCGCTGAAATGCTCTCGCTCTCTTGCGATGTAAGCACTGCAGCTCCGATCGGTGGTACATTCAGTATCTCGATCGTACCGAGCCAGGTCACCGCTACGAATTCGGTGACAGGCGCTGCGATCTTCGGCACACCCGTAACGGGCTTTGGTCCGAACGGCTTGCCCGCCTCAACCTCGGGTACGGTAGTCGTGACCGGCACGGTCGTAGGAACTCCGAACCCGACTCCAGGTGTTCCTAACACAGGCCTCGGCGACAGCGGCACCATGACTCTCGGTGTCCTGCTTCTCTCGGCTCTCTTCGCACTCGGCGGTACCCTCTACTTGAGGCGCACTCGCTAGTTCTCACGTAGCGAAGAATAGAGAACAACAGAACGGACCCCAATAGGGGTCCGTTCTGGTTCGCATACATGTACTAGGAGAGGGAACCTAAGGCTAAGCGTATCTCCTTGAGTCCGATAGGCTTTGTGAGGTGAGCCGTAAATCCAGCGGCGATCGCCTTGTCTTTGTCATCCGACATGCCATATCCGGTAAGGGCTACGATCGGTATGGTGATGCCGTTCGATCTCAGCCTTGTAACGAGTTCGTAACCGTTCATATGGGGCATACCTACGTCGAGCAAAATGAAATCATACGTAGAGAGATCCTTCTTTAGAGTTTCTTCGCCAGAATAGACAGCGTCTGCGCGTGCTCCCGTCTTGTTGAGCAGCTTTGCAAGCGAGTCTGCAGCTTGCATATTGTCGTCCACGATGAGAACTTTCTTGCCTACCGACCCGATCTTCTCCAGCGGAAGAGACTTCGACTGGTTTTCATCGGATGCAATTGTAGGGATACGTATGATGAACTCACTGCCGAGGCCTAAGCCATCGCTGCGTGCTTCTATTGATCCATCGTGAAGGTCGGCTATTTTCTGAACGAGGAGAAGACCGATGCCGAGACCGCTGTTTGCCTGATCGCGTGTGTGATCACCCTGATAATACAGATTGAAAATATTCGGCAGATCATCCTTGTGGATGCCAGCGCCGTTGTCCCGCACTCGAATAAGCGCGCAGCTGGCTCCTGTTTCCACGTCTACCCAGATCGATCCGCCTGCGGGTGTGAACTTGATAGCATTATTCATTAGATTGGTGATCGCTTGCTCAAGACGTGTCTCATCCACAGAAACCATTATCGGTGTGCGCGGACAGTTGAAATGCAGATCGATATCCGCGCTTTGCGCCAGTGCTTCCATCGATTTCAGTGCCCTCTCTACCAAGAGGCAAAGGTCAGCAGGGTGACGCGTGACGGATATCTTAGAGTGTGTGAAGCGTGTTACGTCGAGGAGGTCGTTGAGAAGTCGGGCCATATGATCGAACTGGTGTTCGATGATATCAAGCTCCTCGCGTATCTCTGCCGGAACCTCTCGTATTTTGAGAAGCTCAAGCGCACTCTTTATCGGTGCAAGAGGGTTACGAAGTTCATGGGAGAGGGATGCAAGGAACAGGTCCTTGGCCGCATCTCGGTTGCGTATTTCGTCGTAGAGTCGGTCGTTGTCCAGGAGCACCCCTAGATTCGAGCAGAATTCGTTGAAGAATTGAAAGTCTTCATCGGTGTATACACGCCCAGACTCTGCAAATGCAAGGGTCATCGCGCCGAGGCCCCTCCCTCGGGCCGAGATAGGCACGATCATATGTGATTTCAACTGAAGCTTCCGGATGTCTTCCAGGTGCTCAGGCGATAGAGCCCCTGCTTGAAGCATCTCATCCGTGATGATAGGAGTGAACAGACCCTTTTGCTCCCTGATCACATTGTAGACGCTGCCGGGTCGCTTTGGGTCGGTGGGGTATTTCTTTTCGAAATCAGAGATGTACTGCATCATTTTGGGGTCCTGATGCACTACCGCGACGCGTTCTGTGGACTTATCAGCGATAAGGTCGATAGCGCACCAGTCGGCAAGCGACGGCACTGTGAGCTTCGCTTTTTCAGTGAGCTTTTTCTTCAAATCCGAAGTGAGAGAAAGGATCCTCGCGGAGTCGATCATGAACCGCAACTTGTCTTCGCGCGACTTCCGACGGGTTATGTTGGCTATCGTCGTAACGACATTTCGCAGGGTGCCATCGTCACTCAGAATGCGCAGGCACGAGACGGAGAGCCATACGTGATTTTCTTTAGAGTCGATATAGATGAACGGCTGATCACGAGTTTCCTCTCCTGCAAATGCCTTCTCGATAGGGAAGTCTCGTGGATCTATAGGTGCACCGGTATCCGTGCGTAATCGATGCTTCTGGGCAAGTTCGCTGAGCGCTCCGCCAATGCTTTTAGTGCTGCTTCCCGTGACCGTGGCCATCGCCGAGTTCATAAACAGAAGCTTTCTTTCGGGAGAGAAAACGGCTACTCCCTGGTCGAGATGTTCCAGAATGCCCCGTAATACCGGCATTTTATCGAGGTCACTCTCGGGAGCAGTCATTAAAGTAGCAGTGTGCCTGTAACATCATTAACGTATCATGAAGATTTATGAGATGTGTCTTCACAAACCGTCACTCACGAGGATAGTGAGCGCACCGTGCGTATTTATTCGCTTGGATTTGGATCGTGGAATACGGCCTCGAGATTGTTGCCATCGGGATCCGTAATAAAGCTGCCGTAGTATCCGGGATGGTAGTCCCTGCGGTACCCGGGCGCACCATTGTCTTTTCCGCCGGCAGCGAGACCCGCTGCGTGAAAGGCGTCCACCATCTCTTTGCCTGATGCCAAGAAGCAGATGTGTGCATTTTGAGAAGCTGCACCCTTGCTGATCCAGAAATCTGGCTGCGCTTCGCCAAAGCCCACGACACCCCACTCAGGAAATTCTTTATGTATTTTGTAATTCAGCGGAGCGAGAGCTGTTGCATAAAATGCTTTGGCTTTTTCAGGGTCAGCTACGTAGATACCAATATGATCGAGCATAGGAGCGAGTTAATTCGTAATATGTGGCGATTATACATTATTGGTTTTCTGCGGTAACAGCTTTCTCGTCGGCGTGGACTATCTCGGCATTGGATTCTTTTAGAAGTTTGGCGACAGCACTGAAAAGGGATTCAGGGTCGTCCATCTGTTTCTTCGCATGTGTCCAATCGAAATTGCCGCGTACGTATTTTCGCGAGTCCTTGATGTCTGGGTGAATATCGAGGTTATACATCCCTATCTCATCTCCGTAGTACATGACGGGGGAGCCCGGCAGCGAGTAGAGCATCTTGAGAGCCGAAAGGATCTTTTCCCTGTCACCCTTGAAAACGCTGCCGAGTCGCATCGAGGTGCGTAGTCCTCCCCGGAACCCGTAGGTGCGCTCTGCGTCGAGAAAGTCCATGAGTGCTGCGTGTTCCTCGGGTTGGAGGCTTGATATGGCTATCTCATCGTGATTCCTCAGAAAGATGGCCCACTGACAGTTGTCGGGGATATCGATGGAATCCTCGATGATTTTTGCGAGCCGGCCCTGGTCGCCCCTGGCGATCGCGTGCCACATCTCCTCCATCAGAATGAAGTGATACGCCATATGACATTCATCTCCATTGCCAAAGTATTTCTTTGTCTCTGCCAGATCATGATGTGCTTCAGCAATAAGGATGACCTCCGGATATTTCTCTTCGAGGCGCTTTCGGATGCGGCGGATAAGCGCATGCGTTTCAGGAAGGCCTTTGCTATTGGTGCCGTCACGCTTTATGAGGCGCGGCACTGCGTCGAGACGGAAGCCATCGACACCGAGATCAGCCCAGAACTCCATGATTGAGAGCATTTCTTCAAATACCTGCTCATTGTCCCAGTTGAGATCGGGTTGTTCTGGGTAGTATGTCGCATAGTAGAAATCGCGCGCTCCCGGATTCGGTATCCAGTTCGATGACTTTATGTCCGACATGCCGTTGCTTGCGCCGGCGTACTCTGCGCCTGTCTGACTCCAGAGATACCAATCGCGCTTTGGATTATCGGTACTTGCTCTCGCCTCGATAAACCACGGATGGCGATCCGATGTATGGTTCAAGACGAGATCCACGACCACTTTGATACCTCTTCCGTGCGCCTTCGAGAGGAGTCGTGAAAAGTCATCGAGTGAACCGAGGGTTCCTCGTACATTTCGGTAATCACAGACGTCGTAGCCGTCGTCGACCATCGGGGAAGGGTAGTGGGGGAGGATATGCAGACAATTGACCCCCAACTGCGTGAAATAGTCTATATATTGGATGAGTCCCTGGATGTCGTCGGCGAACTTGTCGACATAGAGCTCGTATATCTTTGCCTTCTTCCACCACATTTCAGTTGCCATCTCGTATATTTTCCATGCTCGGCATGATGTCGTGATGAATTATCTTCATCTAATCTTCTAGGTCAAAAGGATACGCTCTTCAGATGAGGAAATTTCTGGCAAGTATAGGAGTAGCGACGTTCATCGTCTTTGTCCCGGCGCACATATCCTTTGCGCTCTCCAACTATCAATATCAGCCGCAGTCGTATCAACAGCAATCGTATCAACAGCAATCGTATCAGCTCTATTGGTGCACTTCGTCAGGCTATGGTCAAAGTGGATACTATTCATATAGCCCGTGCCCGCAGCAATACTCGTATCCGACCACCTATACGTATCCTGCGTACTCATATCCAGAGTATTACTATTATCCTACCTACTACTACCCGGAGCAGTATTACAACTACAATACGAATACCAACAGTAACTACAACTATAATTACAACTACAACAACAATTGGGACTACGACGATTGGGGGTACTACTGGTACTAATACCAAATGGAGTCATTCATAACAAAAGCGCCCCGGAGGGGCGCTTTTGTTCTTTTGTACGCAATTATGCGCGGCTGATCTTGACCGCGTTGGGCCCCTTCGGGCTGTCAGCGACCTCGAAGGTCAGCGTGTCACCTTCGCGAAGTTCGTCGAACGATACGCCGACGAGCTCGTTGGAGTGGAAAAAGAGATCCTTTGCCTCCCCCTCGCGCTTGATGAACCCGAATCCCTTGTCGGTAAGACGGGCGATAGTTCCTGTGTTCATGTGTCCAAGAATTGACGATTAAATCAAGTTCAGTGGGCAGAGGATGGAGATCGATCCAGGGCTCCCGGATCTGCGCTGTCTTTGATATATCAAGTATAGCATACAGGGCACCCTTGTCAATACACTTTCACAGAACCCGCAGGGAACAATGGTACTCTCTTCGGAAATGCGAATCTGCTCTTGATACATTTGTGCCCGGGAGGGGCATCCCCAGGGCTAGCGGACACAGGGAGGTATCTGGTATATACTTTGCCTGTCGAAAACACCATTACAATCTAGCGTTATAAAGACAGAATTTTTATGGTAAGAACAGCAAATGCAGCCCTCCTCAAGCCGATGCAGCTCTCAGCGGATCTCGAGGCAGTCATAGGCAAGGGTCCTATGTCCCGCGGTGAGGTCGTAAAGCAGCTCTGGGCGTACATAAAGAGCAAGGACCTGCAGAATCCTGCAAACAAGCGCAACATCCTCGCGGACGAAAAGCTGAAAGTAGTTTTCGGTGGCAAGGCAGAGGTGACCATGTTCGAGATGACGAAGCTCGTCTCCGCACACCTCAAGTAGATCTTCTCTGGTCACACGCACAGGCGCCCCATTCTGGGGCGCTTTTGCATTCATGTGCCTCTCATCCCTTTTTCGGTATGCTAGAGGTATGTCTGAAACCGTGCGCAACGGCGCGTATCTCCTTTTGCTCTTTATTTTCTTTATTGCGTGCCTTGTACTTCTGTACTTTGTCCCCTCTGAGGACATTGTGCGCACCATAGGGGTAGACAATACCTACCTCGTCCTTTTCTTCTTCGGGATCTTTGCGGGATTCTCATCGCTGACAGGGGGCTCTTTCTACGCAGCTGTTGCGACTTTCGCGGCTGGCGGCTCGAACCCTATCATCCTCGGACTCGCAGGAGGCCTCGGGCTCTTCATAAGCGATAGTATCTTCTACTATGTCGCTCTGCGAGGCATACAGATCATTAGAAAGAAGTGGAATAGATTGCCGGAAAAGATCGCAGCATGGGTCAACGCGAGGAACCAGTGGCTCGTGCTGGGCTTTGTCTATGCCTACGCAGCCTTTATACCCGTACCCTCTGACATATTGCTCGGGGCACTTGCGATCAGCGATTATCCCTACAAGAAATTTGCTCCCTACCTTCTCGTGGGCGATCTCACTCTCGCGCTTCTCATTGCTGCGCTCGCTTCATTCGGCATCACTTGGGGGTGGTGGCACTAGAGAGACGAGCCGCGAAGACACGACCTATCGTAATACCGACAAGAATGCCCACAATGGCCCCCGCTATCACATCCGAGAACCAATGGAATCCGATAGCGGCACCGATGCCAACAAAGGATGCGCAGAAGATCGCGAGAAATCGGCCAAAGCGGCCATGTGCCAGAAGGACCACGAGCACTGAAGCGAGTGCAAAGGCTACAGCCGTATGGGATGACGGCCATCCCCAAAAGATACCGTATTCGAAGAAACCAAAGTTGAATGTCCTGCTACGGTCGAGCATATCGAGGTGCGAGGAATACTCAGGCTCAATGCGTCCGGTCAGGGCTTTATAGAAAGAAGATATCACCCATGAGACGATGACCGCTTGAGCCGCCGCTGCACCAGTCTGCCTCAGGCGCACGGAATCTCGGAGCTGTCCTATTGTGTGAAGCGCAATAGGGATGATGACGGGTACAAAGAAACCTCCAATGCCGGCTATGAACACGATGGGCGAGAGAAGCGTGCGGCGCGTAGATTCAAAAAACCACCAGTCGAAGCCGCTCACGACCAGAAGAAAGGTGATACCAAAAGCCAATACGTGTCCAAGAATATAGTAGCCACGAAAGCTTAAGAGGGCGGTGCGATGTATTCCCGACAGAAAATCTCTGAACATCAGCGCATTGTACTTCATCTTGTCTTCCTTTCCTGGGCGTACTATGCTGCCAACCTATGGAAATACGGCATGTTGGTGCGGCTCTTCTCCTCGCAGTTCTTCTGTGTGCTCCTTTTACTGCATCAGCGTGGTACCAGGGTGGCTATGGCGGCTACGGATACGAGTATGGATATAGCGACTATGGGTACTATGACTACGGATATTACGACTCCTATAGTCCGTACTACTATGATACTTCATACTACTACTATCCTGAGACGTATACCTATCCTTCGTACACGTACGCGAGTACACCGTCGCCCTCCAACTACAGCTATCCAATAGGCGACACCGATACGTTCGGGAATAGTCTCTGCGACTGGGAAGGATACGGACGTGGGCGCTGCGATTTCAATCCTCGACAACCCGTGTACGATCACTGGACGGGTACGTGGTACTAGTCTTTTGAGATTCTGTAGATTCCGCCGGCACGATCGTCGCTCACATAGATCACTCCGTTCGGTTCGACTAAGACATCCACGGGACGACCCAAGATATTTCCGCCTTGCGTGAAGCCCGTCATGAAATCTGAGATCTCGCCGCTAGGTTTGCCGCTCGCGTCTAATTCTATGCGCACGAGTTTGTAGCCGGTCGGAGAGGTCCGGTTCCACGATCCATGAAAAGCTACGATCAGATCATTATGAAATTCTTCAGGCCAGCCTTTGCGCGGTATGAAGTCGAGTCCTAAGGGTGCTGAATGAGCCTGCATTTCGATGTGCGCAGGAATAGCTTCTTGTTCGAAACCAGGGGGGACATCCCGACTAAATACGAGATCTTTCGTATTTGCACCATAAAACCACGGCCATCCATACCATGCTCCCTCGCGAATAATGTTCACTTCCTCCGGAGGAACATCGTCGCCCAAAAGATCGCGACCCATATCCGTTCCCCATATCTCGCTCGTCTGAGGGTGTACTCTCATAAAGACCGTATTACGCAAACCCCATGCGAAGCGCCTCGTCTCCATCGATTCGAGATCGATAGCGAGTACCGCAGCTCTGCGTGTGTCTTTCTCCTCGCATGCATTGCACGACGATCCGACAGAGACAAGGAGCCGCTTACCATCAGGATGCAGAGCGAGAGATCGCGTCGAGTGACCACCGGACGAAGGAAGTATGGTGAGTGTTTCTTTCACGAGTGCCTTCCGCGTTGCTTCATCATAGGAATACGAGCGCACCGCATCTTCTTCTGCGATATACAAAAGACATCCTGCGTCGGATCTTTCGCTGCACACAAAAGCGAGGCCGTGAGGACCGTAGAGGCCGCTTACGACTTCCACGACAGAATCGGCAACGCCGTCGCCGTCATCATCGGGGAGTGCCACGACCCTTCCATCCTTAGTGAGTGAGGCTACAAGCGTGCCTCTGGGGTCGCGCACGAGAGTGCGTACACCCGGTGTGTCGCGACTAAAGAGTCTTGCGGTAAATCCGGGCGGTACCTGAAAGGGTAGCGGCTCTCCTCCAGCAGGAAGCGACGGAGTGCTTCTTACCAGTGGCACCAAGGCTGCGATCTGTGCCCGATTGAGCCAGACGAAACCGCACGCTGATAACAGGAGCATGATCAGAATGAAAAAGATGATCCGTTTCACTCGATGAGTATAACGCAGCGGCTTGCATCGTGAGATAAAGCGCATTTTGGTACCATAATCGAATGGCAGGGTACATGGTGATAGAAAAGAATGTCGGCGAGACACCACTCACGGCTCTCAGGAATTGGCGGGATTCTACGCCCGATCTCAGTCTAGTACCGCTCACGTATGCCGGTCGGCTCGACCCGATGGCAAGCGGCAAACTACTTGTCCTCATCGGAGATGAGTGCAAGAAAAAAGATGCCTACAATGCGCTCGACAAAGAATACGAATTCGAAGTACTTTTTGGTGCGAGCTCAGACACGGGTGATATCCTCGGTCTCGCTGAAAAATGCTCCGCACCTACTGTAATATCCCAGGAAAAAGTATCTGAGGTCGCGAGCGCGCTTACGGGCGAGCACACGATGTCGTATCCGCATTTCTCATCAAAGACCGTAAATGGCATCCCTCTGTTTCAATATGCGCTCGAAGACCGACTCTACGAGATACAAATCCCTACGATGGAAATACAACTGTATCGATTAACGGTCGGAGCAATGAAAGAACTTTCCTCTCTTGAACTACTCGCGGAAATTAGAAAGAAACTCTCTCTTTTGCAGATTGATGAGGAAAGCGAGAATCCATTCAAGGATTTTAGAAGAACTGAGATCTTGGAGAGATGGGCAGAGTTGCTGTCGAATGAAACGGAAGACTATAGAATAGTCTCTTTGCGAGTCGTCGTGAGCAGCGGCACATACATACGCTCTCTCGCCCCCCTCATAGCGGAAAATCTCGGTGCGTGCGGTCTCGCGTTTTCCATCCATCGGTCCAAGATCGGAAGATATCTGCCGATGGGGAAGCGCTTTGGTTTCTGGACCAAGCGCTATTGATCTACTCGAGTTCTTGCGCTGACTGCCCAGGATCGCGCTGGTTGTCGGGTTTGGAGGCCCCGGGTGGTATCACAGGAATGCCCAGCATCGCCACAAAGACGAACGCGGTAACCACGAGGTATCTCGCAAACTGTCTCATCCATTGATATTGCACTTTGTAACGCATGAAGTCCAAGAGCGTCTAGACAGGTATACTAAATCCCATGCGCACGAGCCAATTCTCATTACTCTTTGCCTTTTTCGCGCTCCTGCTTATAGCGGGCATTGCAGCCGTACAATTCGGTTATTTCAACAGTCGCGATGCATCACTGCAAAATGAAGATACTGATCTGGCTGTCTATGAATGCAACGCCGACGGTCGCAGCTGCCCCGATGGCTCTGTAGTTGCAAGAAGCGGTCCCCAGTGCGAGTTCACTGAATGTCCTGGAGTCATGCCCGTCAGCGGGGGATTGGAGACTCAAGGTGTCGGCGTTCTTTTTGGGCGCGTTACGCTCTCGCCCGTTTGTCCGGTAGAGCGAATCCCGCCGGATCCAAATTGCGCACCCAAGGCCTTTGTCACGGATGTTTCTGCCATACACGCATCGAGCGGCACGGTGCAAGATACGACACGTACCACGCAGGACGGTGTCTTCGTCATGGACCTCCCTGCGGGCGATTACATCCTCCGGGCGAAAAGCGCGCAGGTGTATCCCATGTGCGGCGATGTACGAGTATCAGTGCCCTCAGGAAAGCGGACAGAGATGGATATTTCGTGCGATAGTGGTATACGATAGAGCTATGGAAACACTTACATCGTTCTTGCAGGGGATACTTAATTTCGCGCTTTCGGCCGTGACGCTCTTTGTCAATTTCATTATTTATATACTCACGTTCTTCATCGATCTCTTGAGACAGCTTCTGTCTGCGTTCGTCTAAGAAAGCTATTTTCTCGGTACGTCGAAAATACTCTTCTCCATTTTCTCACCGGCAATATGGCCGGAGATGATCTTGCCCCCGAGGATCGAAGGAAGGATTCCTATACCATTACATCCGAGGTTATATAAAAGTACGGGGTTTTGCGGTTCTGGCCCGATGAGACGAACTCCGTTCTTTGTGTAGCCCATGAGGCCGTGCCAGGTAAATACGTAGTCGATCTGTTTTTTCGGCTCGATCGAATACACCTGGTGGATAAAGCGATCGATCTCTGCTTCCGCTTCCTCCGGAAAGTCATCCTCAAAGTTATAGACGGAAGAGTCCTCTTCGAGATCGAGCTCGGGTCCTCCGACCGATATGAGATTGTGATGCGCACCCGCTTCGTATTCATAGGGACGGCGTGTGAGGTAGATGTAGCTGTTGTTCTCGCTCGCGTCAGGGTCCTTGTAATAACTTATCGCCATAGGAGGCTTATCCATATTTTCTAGATAACCGGACATGTAGCCGATCTTGCCTCGGACGAGGTGGTGATACTTTGCATCGATCTGGAGCCCTGCTTCGTTGATGATGTGAATACTTTCGAATCCATTGGTGCAAAGGACGACGTGCGCAGCCTCGATCGTGTGCGTATCAGCATCCAGCACGGCATGTTCCTTGTGGAGGATGACCTTGTGGACCGGTGTGTGTTCGAAGAGGGTGAAGCGGTCGGGATATTTCTTTTGCAGGTAAATAACCATCTCCTGACAGAAAAGCGCACTATTGATACAGCCTTTCTGAAACGAAATGACCGCAAGAAAGCCCGGCATCTTCGTTTCGAGAAGTTCAGCTATCTTTTCTTGTGGTACGACCGAGTAAATGCCGTCGTACTGCTTCGGTATTGCCTTTACAAATGGCGCGTCAGCGGAGATCAAAAGATCGCGACTCTCTATACCGGCCTCGCGGCGCAGGTGATTTGCCTCGAGGTGCCATTTTACTTGTTGGAAGCTCGAGAGTCCTCCGTGACCAAGGAATCGTGAGAAGGGAATATCGAGGCTCGCTTCCGTGTACATCTCGTCAAGAAGTGACCACGCATCCACGATGGCTTTTTCCGCCTGCGCGGCTCTTTTGAGCCCGAATTCTTTCGCGAGACTCCCGAAGCCTCGCTCAAAATAGCTCACGACCTGTCCTGCGTTGTGTCCGGTCGCACCGTGAGCGAGTTTGAATCGCTCTACGACGACGACATTCTTTTCCGTATTCTTGAGCGCATAGAATGCTGTCGATATACCGGCGATACCTGCACCGATGATAGCGATGTCAGTCGAAATATCGTTGCGAAGCGTGGTATGAGTCCTCGAACTATCGAGCTGATGAATCCAAGGGGAACGATTTTTCTTCATTACTCTGGATTATATCAATATTTCGCAGCTACTCTTGCAACACCGACAATATATGACCGTCTGGATCTTTGAACCACGCCATGGCCTTTGGCCCCATACCGCTTTCGTTGTGACTAATGCCGTTCTCGTCTGTTTTGATGCCTGGCATGTCGTACTGTTCCAGTCGAATACCGTTTTCCTGGAGCTCAGACACTGCTTTTGCGATGTCACCCACGATGAAGTTCAGTATCGTGTAGTTCGCAGGAGTATTTTCTTTGGATTCATACAGAAACACAGACGTCCCGCCTGCCAAGTGCAGCTGCAGTCCTTCCGGTGATTCACGAGCGTCGAGACCCAGGGTATCCCCATAAAATTCTTTTGCTCTCGGAATATCTGAAACCGAAAACCCACTGAATGCTTTTGCTTCCTGTAACATGCCATCGACTATGGCATAGACAGGGTGAGGGTGAGATTAAGAGTCTGCACTCTTTGAAGGGTTTGATAATTGAGAGAGGATGTCCTTCACGCTTACCGGCTTCACGAGATGTGTATTAAACCCCGCTTGATGAGAGCGGAGCCGATCGGACTCTTGGCCGTATCCCGAGAGCGCGACGAGTCTACCGCTCCATCCGCGTGCCCGTATGTGCCGTGCAGTCTCGTAGCCATCCATGATGGGCATGCCGATATCAAGAAGAATGAGATCCGGTGAGACGGTTGCGAGGGTAGCGAGCGCGTGCTCGCCCGAATGAGAGACAAATACTTCGTGCCCTAGGTGACGCAAAAGCTTTTGCAGGGCCAATACCGCTGCTTCGTTGTCGTCGACAATGTGGATACGCGAGGGCGATGCACTACGCTCAAGTCTCCGCACCTCTTTCTCGAGATGGGGCAGTGGTAGCTGTGAAGAGAGCGGGATACTTACACTGAAGGTACTACCTCTCCCGAGTCCTTCGCTCGCAGCCGTGACGCGGCCTCCGTGCATCTCAGCAAGCCTCTTTGTCAGGAAAAGGCCGATGCCGAGCCCCGTTCCGTGTCTTTCATCGGACGCCACCTGTTTGAAGGGTTGGAAGATGTTCGGCAGCATGTCTTTTTCAATGCCTATACCGTTGTCGGCTACTTCTATGAGAATGTGATTCGCATGTTTTTCTGCGCGAAGTTCGATAGCGCCGCCGCGGCGAGTATATTTGCACGCGTTGCTGAGGAGATTGATTACGATCTGCTTCATACGCACCGGATCTGCATCCAAAAGCACATCTTCTTCAGGGATCGTGATCGAAAGTGTATGCTGTTGAGCCTTGCAGAAATCATCGATGCTCGCTATTGACTGATCGACTATTTCTTTCAGAGATACGGTTTCCTTTTGGAGCTTGAGTTTCTTTTGTGTAAGTCGGGCTGTATCCAAGAGATCGTCCAACAGGCGGCGGATCATCACCGCATGATCTTCGGCATTGCGGATGGTTTCCAAAGATTCTTGGCTCTGAGGCTGGAGCTTGAGAAGCTCGAGTGAACTTACGATCGGAGCGAGCGGATTGCGAAGTTCGTGAGCGAGTATCGCGATGAACTCGTTCTTCGCTTTATCGGATGCTGATGTGGTTTGATACGCTTCTTCCAAACGCTTATACGCCGTACGTCTTTCCTCTACGACGGCGGTGAATATATAAAAGATCGCGGCCATTAATCCGATATAAATCTGATTTGAAAGTAACTGAGAATTCAGAGGAACCGCAGTGGGATGTGCGATTATCGAACCTGCCATTGCGACTATAGAAGTAAGCACTATTGCGAGCGTCATCCAGCGGATGTGCAGTCGCAGAGCAAACCAGATGAGCACGGCCGGCAGAAAGAATATGACTGCAATGCTCAAATACTGCGGGTAGGGTGTCCAGTAGAGAAGGATGTTATTGACCGCGAGGAGCGCGAAGGCAGCGAAGATCTCATACACCTCGCGCCTCGTGTACGGAAGGCGCTTCCAGGGAAACCATGTCACAAGGAATGCAGTGACGACAAGTACGCTGAAAATGCCGGCACCCCACGCACGACCGATGGTCAATGTGGGGCTGAGCGTGAGACCGCTCAGAAATACCTGTGCGACGGTCGCTATGACGGGCTCGATGAGGGTCACGAAGAAAGCCACCGCGACGAGGATCATCGTATTGCGAAGGCGATAGAGTGCTGTCTCAAAGCGGAAGCGCTTGAGAACAAAGAGTGCCACCGCAGCTTGCAGGGCATACGCCGCCGCAATGACAAAAGCTAAGAGGTGGATGTTCGGAGTTTGCGTTATGACTGCAAGAAATTGTGCAAGGAGAATAGGAAGCCACATTCGATACCCGCCAAAAATCATAGCGGCGACCGCGATACCTACCGGCGGCCAAATGAGTGCGGGCGAAGTCTGGAATGTGTAAAAGATATAGAGACTCAGTTTCGCAGCGATGAAGTACGCCGCGAAGACGAATGCGTAGGCAAGAATGTCCTGCCTCGTGAGGGATGGGGGAGTCAGTAGTCTTCTCAGACGCTCCATCTACGTAATGTACCGTGTGCATAAGGATGTGCAATATTGCAAAGTCGATCGCGACTCTGGGGAAACTTCATCAAGAATTTACATCCGCAGTTCATGATGTGCGGCATGGCAGATTGGAGCAAGATAGGGAGTAGAGGCAATGTCGAGGATCGGCGCGGCAGCCCTATGGCTATCGGCGGGGGACTCGGTATTGCCGGAATCGCAATCGCACTTCTTATAAATTATCTTGGTACCGGTGAGATACGTGTCGAGGATGTACTGCAGCAATTGGAAGGTATTCAGGTGCAGTCCGCACAAAATATTGATCCTGGAGCTTTTGAAGGATCAGACTCTTACGAAGTCTTTGCATCGACCGTGCTTGGCTCCACCAATGACATGTGGTTGCGCGTTTTTGCACAGAAGAATATGGAATACCAGCCTCCCCGATTAGTACTTTTCCGCGCTAGGACGCAATCGGCGTGCGGTGGGGCAGACAGTCGCGTCGGCCCACACTACTGTCCACTCGATGCGACTATCTACCTGGACGAAACATTTTTTGACGAATTGCAAAAGCTCGGTGGCCAGGGAGATGTCGCAGAGGCGTACGTAGTGGCGCACGAAGTCGGACATCATGTGCAAAATGGACTCGGGATTCTCGATAGCGAATCCACTTCTGAGGATTCAGTCAAAATAGAACTACAAGCCGACTGCTTTGCGGGGCTCTGGGCGTACTCTATCCGCGACCTCGGCGTATTTGCACCGGGCGAGATCCAGGAGGCGATGGATGCTGCGGGAGCGGTAGGGGACGACCGCGTACAATCGACCTTCACTGGCCGCATTAATCCTGAGACCTGGACGCACGGCTCATCTGCCGACCGTGTGAATGCTTTCAATAGAGGTTTCGAGAGTGGATCTGTCGCCTCGTGCGCGTAAGCTGTTATTCCCCGTCGTGCGCCTTTTGTAATTCAGCAATATCGAGCTTCTTCATTTTCAGCATGGCGTTCATTGTGCGACCACTTTTCGCTTTGTCCGCGTCGCCCATGAGTTCCCCTAGGATACTCGGGACGATCTGCCATGAGAGTCCGAATTTGTCTTTTATCCATCCGCACTGCTGCGCCGCAGGGTCGGCGCCCTCTCCGAGCTTCGACTCGTTAACAATTAAGAGGGTATTCTATCAGCCCTCCATTAGTTTTGTCTGAGGACACCGAAAAAGGGCTTTTTTCGGCTTTTTTGCTACTATTTCGATATGAAATGGAAGGTTTTGCTCGTCGTGGTCCTGGCCTTTGCGGCAAGCGCCGGTTTTGTGCTGTATACCGCCGGAGACGACAATCTCTCGTATCGAAATGTTTCAGAACTTTCCACCGTGTCAAAGACATCCGAGGAGATCACTACCGAGCCCGTGAGCGGTCTGCCGAACTCGAAATTCATCGATGGGCTTGCGCATGTGGGGCAGTCTTTCAACAACTGCTCGTCGGTGGGTCTCATGATCACGCTCTCTCACTGGGGAATCCGGGAAACTCAGGAAGCGATCGCTGAAGCCACGAGGCCGTGGAATAACCCGCGTGGCGACAACGATGACAAGTCCGTCACGCTCTATGAGCTTGCTGACTACGCGCGTGAGAAGCACGGAATGCTCACCTACGTGCGACCGAATGGAAATATAGAGCTTCTCAAGAAATTCCTAGCCAACGATATTCCCGTGCTTACGCGAGCGCTTATGTATCCGAAGGACGACATCGTACATTATCGTGTGATACGCGGATATGACGAGTCAAAACAGATCGTCATTGAAAGCGATGGTATAGAAGGGCCGAATACGCCGTACACATATCAAAATTGGATGCGTATGTGGAAAGACTTTAACTACGCGTATGCGATTCTCGTGCCCGCTTCGAAAAAAGCACTCGTCGAAAGCATCCTGGCTGAAGAGCTCGATGAGAAGCTCGCCTGGCAGAACGCTCTGGTGAGAGCCGAGGCGGAATCAGCAAAAGATCCGAGCGATCTCAGAGCAAAATACAATATTGTTACCGCGCTCTACTACACGGGGGACTACTCGGGAACGGTCCGCGAGTTCGAGAAATTGGAGAATTCGCTTTCTCGGAGGAAACTCTGGTATCAGCTAGAGCCTATCCAAGCATACTTTACGCTCGGCAATTTTGACCGCGTGATCGAGCTCGCTGATCGTCAGATCAACGATAAGAACAAGTCGGTCTCAGAGCTCTATGTATTGAAAGGCAAGATATTTGAGGGTAGGGGAGATATCTCGGCCGCGCGCGCCGAATATGAAAAAGCAGTCATGTACAACAAACACTACCGGCCGGGTATCGATGCACTCGCGGCCCTCGGTGCGTAAGAGCTGCCATGACGACTTCAACTCATTCAGATACTGCGCATGGTGCGCATCAGGCGCTGCTCTTCTATATGTACGTGATGCTCTCAGAACCGGAGAAAGTTGCGGCTCATGTGCGCCTTCTTGCGGAAAAACATAGGCTCCTGGGACGTGTCATCATCGCTCACGAAGGGATAAATGCGACGCTCGAAGGCGCTCTCAAAGACACAGAGGAGTTTCTCGCAGACTTTATGGTGGACGACCTTTTTGCCGCTGTTCAGGTAAAAAGGAGCAAGAGCCGGGGCGATAGCTTCCCGAAGCTGTCGGTAAAAGTACGGGATGAGATCGTGGGTACTGGATTTACACGGGAAGAGGCGGACCCCCTCAGGCGCACCGCCACGTATATCAGTCCAGAGGTTTTGCGATCCTGGTATGCAGAAGAACGCGATTTCGTGGTCGTCGACATGCGCAACAACTATGAGTTCGCTTCTGGGCATTTTGCCAATGCCGTAGAGCCGGGGATCTCTGCTTCACGTCATTTGCCGCTTGCGATGGAGAAGCTCGAGCCGCTCAAACAAAAGACCGTGGTGACCGTATGCACCGGAGGCATTCGCTGCGAGAAAATGTCAGCGTATCTTTTAAACAAAGGATTTTCTGATGTGTACCAATTGGAAGGAGGGATACACAGCTATATGGAAAAATATCCCGGTAAAGATTTTCAAGGGACGCTCTATACATTTGATCAACGGCAGACCATGCATTTCGGCGGAAAGCGGGAAGTCATTGGGCAGTGTCATCTTTGCACGGAAAAGACGGAAAGCTACGCAGATTGTGGGAACGATACCTGTCACCTACATTTTCTGGCATGCGAGAAGTGCCGGGATCCTCAGGGAAACGTCTATTGCAGTCATGCCTGCACGCAGTTTGCTATCGACGCTTCGAAATTCATAGATGCTTAATGTTCCAGGGAATATGCTTACAACTTACTAGTTCACTAACAATGAACGTATGACATTCGACAAAGCTAAGGAGGATTTCAAGGATTCGGGAGAGAACGCTAAGGATGCAGTCGTAGATGCTGCCCAGGGTGTGAAGAACACGGCCAAGGGTCTCGGCGAAGAGGTGCGCGAGATCGGTGACGGCATCGATCAATAGGCACCCTGCCGCATTGGTTGCTTCCAAAGAAAGCGCCGGGGAATCCGGCGCTTTCTGTACTTTCTTTTATGGTCAGTAAAAAAGAAACTGCCCCGAATTGTGGGGCTGTAAGTCTTGTTGAGCTTCTTTATTTTTTATAGTGGGCTATCGTTTTTTCATTATCCATAAAGAATAAAGATACGTATGTTACGCGCAAATAATTCGACCAGCCTCAAAGGCCAGCGTACGCAGGTGGCCACGGTGGTGAGGTGAACGAGACAGACAAAGCTTCATGAATACTTCATGGGGAAAGGTCTAGGATGGCTCGTGAATAACACAACGGTTATAGGTGGAGGAATTATCATTATTGTGCTGATAGGAGCTCTTTTGTTTTTTACGAACGATAACGTTCGTAACATGTTTACCAATTCTAATGCCACGTCCACGCCCTCAGGTATAGAAGAGAATGGGGCGCCGATCGTGGAAGGGCAAAGCAGAACGCCCGGTCTTCCAGTAGCGACTACGAACGCCACGGTCGCACCTACGGACACTACAGCAGTAGTGACCGGGACGGTCATTCCGCGGGGCGCAAAGACGACGTACTGGTACGAATACGGCACGTCGGCGAGCTTTGGCCAGAGGACAGCCGAGCAGGAAGTCGGCTCCGGTTGGACAGCTATCCCGACACCGGGGTACATCACCGGTCTCACGCGCGACACGACGTATTATTTCCGTCTCGTCGCGAAGAATCAATTTGGACAGGTAACTGGGTCGCAGGGTACGGTAAAGACCCTGGCCAACACGCCGGCACCGGTAGTGGGTGGACTCCCGACATCGAAGACGCTCTCGGCGACGAGCATTACTCGTACGACAGCGAATATCGGCGGAGAAGTTAACCCTAATAAGGCGGCTACTCAGTACTGGTTTGAGTACGGCACGAATGCAAATCTGGGCAACGTGACATCATTCATATCGGCCGGAGATGGTGCAAATGCCCAAGCGGTCACCGCAAGTCTCAGCGGTCTCACGCCAGGCACTACGTATTCGTATCGCATGAATGCGCAGAATCAGTTCGGCACGGTCAACGGGGCGGTACTCACATTCGAGACGGCTGCACCCGCGGCCTCATCGGTATCCGCACCTACGGCCACGACACGCGACGCTACCAGCATCTCGTCCTCAAACGCGTCGCTTCGCGGCACGGTGGATCCCAACGGGGGTGAGACCACGTACTGGTTTGAGTACAGCACTGACTCGCTCTTGGGCAACGTATTGCTCAAGACGACGCCGAGGTCATCCGCAGGTGCAGGTACGAATGGCGTCCCTGTGCAAGCAGAGGTCACAGGACTCAGCTCAAAGACTTCGTACTATGTCCGCCTCGTAGCTGAAAACAGCAAAGGCACAGTGCGTGGTGAAAAGGTGACATTCAAGACAAAGTAATCGTCCACGGTGCCATTCGAGGCATTATGAGAAAAGACGCCGCAAGGCGTCTTTTCTGCGTGGAAGCTCATGCATTCCTCATGCAAAGCACATGAACAATGGGCTATGTTGGTACGTGTTGCTCCAAATCTCCACTAATAGGCGCGATACCTACACATGAAAAAAATGCATACTGTGCGCCTGCTGCCGCTCTTTGCGGTCGGTTTGCTGATGGTCGCAAGCGTAGCATATGCGGCGGTCTCTCCCGTAGGCCTCGGCACTGCGGGTAATTTCGCGATACTAGCCGGCTCTACGATCACGAACATTGGTCCCAGCATTGTGAGCGGAAATGTCGGTCTGAGTCCCGGTACATCTGTAACAGGATTCCCGCCGGGATTGGTCAACGGGACCATGCATGTCACCGACAGCGCCGCCGCGCAGGCGCAGGCGGATCTCGTAACCGCATACAACGACGCTGCCGGACGCACGCCATCGATAGTGCCGACCGAGCTCGGCGGCACGACGAAAAACTGCCGGCGTCTATACTTCGGCCGCGGGTAGTTTCGGTATCACCGGTACGCTCACGCTGGATGGCCAAGGTGACCCCAGCGCGGTCTTCATCTTTCAGGCGGCCTCGACCCTCATCACAGCGAGCGCGAGTAATGTGGTTCTCGCAAATGGTGCACAGGCGTGCAATGTGTTCTGGCTGGTCAGCAGCTCGGCCACGCTCGGAACGAACTCGACGTTCAAGGGAAATATTATGGCGTTGACCTCTGTCACACTCACTACCAACGCAAACGTGGAAGGTCGCGTACTCGCGCGCAATGGCGCCGTCACGCTCGACTCCAATGTCGTTTCCCGCTCGACCTGTGCTCCTCCGGTGGTCGTACCACCCCCTGCTCCCACGACCACGGTCGTCATTGTCCCTGTAGCGACCACTACACCAGCCTTAATCATTCCTGTCACAACGACTACCGCGCCTATCATCGTTGTTTCTACTACTACGGCATCGATATCAGTGCCGGCACCGATACCAACGTTCGTGACTACACCGACCGTGCCAACATCTGTACTTGCATTAGTCGATACACCGTTGAATTCTTTTACGCCGACTGCGCCGAATACCGGCGGGGGAGGCAACTTCTGGAATACCATCTTGATACTCGAAATATCCCTCGGCATCGCTGGCTTCGGCGCACTCTATCTGCGTCGCACCTCACGAAGCGTAGTCTATCGCGCTGATTAGCGCTTCCAGTCCGCGGTCCAGTAGCTCGTCTTTGGTAAAAGGGGGGGGCATGAGAGGTGAAGCGATATAA
>Ga0163150_10003796_pt1 | contig 20870 bp, 17 predicted proteins | sample OliLakLV19P2IB_FD_148628 | JGI IMG/M metagenome (GOLD analysis project Ga0163150, IMG submission 148628) | Freshwater microbial mat bacterial communities from Lake Vanda, McMurdo Dry Valleys, Antarctica - Oligotrophic Lake LV.19.P2.IB | ecosystem: Environmental > Aquatic > Freshwater > Lake >...
GCCCGATGCGTCACCCGGTCGGCCGAAGAGGACGAGCCGGTGCAGACCGCGCAGACGGGCGCGGCGGGTCCGAGAATGAAGGCCGTATGCAAATCGCACCGAGGCGAAGAGGGAGTAAACGGAGGCGGACTGCATGGACTTCGATGCTGATCGCGGTCGGATTGCCCAGTGCCTTTGTTCTTTTTCGTAGATCAACTTTGGTTGCCGTTGTGCCACGTCTCGGCGTATCTCTGCTTCTCTCCCATTTTCTCCTTTCGCTGAGTTTCTTCCTTCGCCGTGGTCTGTCGCTCCAACAGCCGATATCACCCCCGATGTTGCGACTCGCCACCACCAAAGCGACGCCCGGCATGGTGCTCGCGCTTCCGGTGCTGCACCCCGACAAGCCGGACCACCTCTTGCTGCGCCCCGGCGTGAGGCTCGATGGCGAGATCATCGGCAAGCTGCGCGAGATGAAAGTCCCGCGCCTCTGGATTACCTATCCGCCCACCGACTTTCTGCTGAAGTACGCCAGCGCCGCCATCCTGGCCGAACACGGCAGGATCGCCGCACGGGTCGGCGAGGCGTTCGATGCCGTCACCAACGGGTGCCACGCCAACCTCGACTTCCACGTCTACACCGACGCCGTCCGCTCGCTGGTCGAGAAACTGCTCAACGACCCGCAGGCCGCGATATTTGTGGAAGGCCTGCTCGACACCACGCAGCCGCTCATGGCCCACAGCGCCAACGTCTGTCTGCTCAGCCTGCTCATGGGGCTGAAGCTCGACGGATACCTGATCTCCGAGCGCAAAGCGGTGTCGCCGCGCCGGGCCCAGAACGTCGAGAACCTCGGGGTCGGTGCGCTTCTGCACGATATCGGGATGCTCCGCATCGACCCGGCCGCGGCGGAGAAGTGGTACCGCGATTTCGACGAACATGACATCAGTTGGCGTCGGCACACGCTGGCGGGCTTCGAAGTGGTGCGCGGCAAGATCGCGGCCACGGCCGCGGCGGTGGTGCTGCACCATCACCAGCGCATGGATGGCGCGGGCTTTCCGCGCCGGGCCAAACTGTGGGCTGCGCCGCGGGCGCTCATGGGCCACGAGATCCATATTTTCTCGCGCATCGTTGCGGTCGCCGACACGTTCGACCGGGTGCGACAGAGCGGCATCGCACGGGCGGCCCGCGCGTCGGATCTTGTTCTCGCTTCGGCGGCGTGCCCGTCCGTGCGAGCGTTGAACGCCGTCCTCACGGAAGTTCGCGCCGGCCGCCTCGACGCCAATGTCTTTCGCGCCCTGGTCAGCGTCGCGCCCGCGTATCCCCCCGGCGCGATCGTCGAGCTCAACGACGGGCGATCATGCGTCGTTACCGGTTGGAACCCGGTTTATCCTTGCTCCCCGACCGTGCGGCCGCTGCTGCCCGCCGATGCTCACACGGGCGAGCACGCGCTCGGACCCACGCTGGATCTCACCAAGCAATCTTCGCTCGCGGTGGTCTCGATGGATGGAGAACGCACGGCGGGGGATAATTTTCACCCGCGGACACCCGGCGAGTTTGACCTACGGCTGCTCAGCGGCGGCATCACGCTGGATGAGGATGGGGAGAGCGTGCATGGGCGGGCGTGGCCGCAGGAGGCGCGGGGCGTGGCGGCATAAATAACCGCGGTGGTAAGTCATTTCGATCCTTTACCACTCCTCGGACGTAGCAACGCCTCACCATCCGGCAGAGAGAACCCGGCGCGGCAGGATTAGACTCGGTAGGAGGCGTTGGAGGGATGGTGGCATCCGCAGTCAGACATCACCGTGCAGGGTCCGAACGAGAATCGACGAGGTTCACCACTGGGAGGCATGAGCAATGTGCGGAATCGTCGGCTACATCGGCACCAAGACCGCCCGCGGGCTGCTTATCGAAGGCCTCAAGCGCCTCGAGTACCGCGGCTATGACTCCGCGGGCATCGCCGTCATCAACGGTAAGCTCAACATCGCACGCACCATTGGGCGGGTGGCCATGCTCGAAGAGCGCCTCGAACAGCTCGCGGCCGCCGGCCCCAAAGACGCGAACGGTAACGGACCCTTCGACGGCTCGCTGGGCATCTGCCACACCCGCTGGGCCACGCATGGCGGCGTCACCGAGCACAACGCCCACCCCCACCGCGACGACCGCCACGGCATCGCTGTCGTCCACAACGGGATCATGGAGAACTACTCGGCCCTGAAGAAGTATCTCCAGGAGAAGGGCCACAAGTTCAGCAGCGAGACCGACACCGAGGTGATCGCGATGCTGATTGGAGAGCTGTACGAGGGCGACCTCGAATCCGCTGTGCAGGCCGCGCTCCGCGAGGTCGACGGGGCCTATGCCATCGCCGTGATCTGCGAGAAGGAGCCGGACGCCCTCGTCGTCGCGCGCAAAGGCTCGCCTCTGTTCGTCGGCATCGGCGCGGATGAGTACATCATCGCCAGCGACGCCGCGGCCATCGTCGCCCACACCACCCACGCCTTCGCCCTCGACGATTACAACGTGGTGAAAATCACCCGTAAGTCCGGGTTCCGCACCAGCACCATTCACAACGTGCCCGTCACACCGAAGATCGAGCAACTGGAACTCGACCTCGAGCAGATCGAGCTGGGCGGCTATCAGCACTTCATGCTGAAGGAGATCTTCGAGCAGCCGCAGAGCATCCGCAACTGCCTGAGCGGGCGCATCGACGCCAAGCAGGGCAAGGTCACGCTCGGCGGGCTGGCGAACTTCGGCAAGGAGCTGACCCGCGCGAAGAAGGTGATCCTCACGGCGCAAGGGACCGCACTGCACGCCGCGATGATCGGCCGCTATTTGATGGAAGATCTCGCCAAGGTGCAGGCCCAGACCGAGTATGCCAGCGAGTTCCGCTACCGCAACCCCATCATCGAGGACGGCACGGTCGTGGTTGCGGTGAGCCAGAGCGGCGAGACGGCCGACACGCTGGCCGCGTTGCACGAGGCGAAGGAGCGCGGCGCGCTCGCGCTGGGCGTCGTCAACGTCGTGGGCTCCAGCATCGCACGCCAGACGGATGCGGGCATCTACCTTCGCGTCGGCCCCGAGATCGGCGTCGCCAGCACCAAGGCCTTTCTCGGCCAGGTAGCGGTGCTCACCATGATGACGCTCTTCACCGCCCGACGCCGCCAGATGAGCGCCGACCAGTGCGGCGACCTGCTGCGCGAGCTCGAGCTTATCCCGAGCAAGATCGAGCGCATCCTTGAGCAATCGCAGCGCATCAAGCGCGTCACCGAGAAGTACATCGAGCGCGAGAACTGGCTTTTCCTCGGGCGGGGCTACAACTATCCCACCGCCCTCGAAGGCGCGCTCAAGCTCAAGGAAATCAGCTACATCCACGCCGAGGGGATGCCCGCGGCCGAGATGAAGCACGGCCCCATCGCGCTCATCAACGAGGGCATGCCTGCGGTGTTCATCGCCAACAGGGGCCGCCAATACGAGAAAGTCCTCAGCAACATTCACGAAGTCCGCGCCCGCGGCGGCCACGTTATCGCCGTCGCCACCGAGGGCGACGAGCACATCGCCGACCATGTGCACGATGTGCTGTACATCCCCGATGTCCCCGAGCCGCTGAGCCCGCTGCTGGCCGTCGTGCCGTTGCAACTCATGGCCTATTACGCGGCGCTGGCCCGCGGGCACGACGTGGACAAGCCCAGGAACCTGGCCAAGAGCGTGACGGTGGAGTGATGAGCACGAACGCTTACCGATGCTCGTGGTGCGGTTTGACTTTGCACGATGACAACACTCATATCCGCACATACCCCCTCAAACCCTGCATCCCCCCCTCGCGCCCGAACCCGCTCTCCTTGAACCCACCGAACGGCGAGGCCGCGTCGAACTTGTTATAGGTGTTGAGCCAGACCACGCCCGCCTCCAGCTTTTTGGCCACCTCGAAGATCTTCGACCCCTTGTCCGTCCACACGCCCGCGGCCAATCCATAAGGCGTGTTGTTGGCACGCGAAATCGCCTCTTCGGGCGTGCGAAAGGTCATCACGGCAAGCACGGGGCCGAAGATTTCTTCGCGCGCTACCAGGTGGCTCGGCTGCACACCGCTGAAGAAGCACGGGCGGCACCAGAAGCCTTTGTCCGGCAAACCCGAAACCCGTGCCACAGGCTTCTCGCTGCTCTGAGCGGGATGCCTGTGTTTTTCGGCCAGCGTCCGCGTAGGCGGACCCGCCGGACAGTGCAACTTCGCACCCTCACCCGCGCCCTGTTCCAGATACTGCTCGATCTTCTCGAGTTGCATTCGCGAGTTGATCGCGCCGAGATCCGTGTTCTTGTCCATCGGATCGCCGACGCGCAGGCTCGCCAGCCGCACCGTGAGTTTGGCGATCACTTCTTCGACGATCGACTCTTGCACAAACAGCCGCGATCCGGCGCAGCAGACGTGGCCTTGGTTGAAGTAGATCCCCTGAATGATTCCCTCGACCGCCTGATCGATACTGGCATCGTCGAAGATGATGTTGGCGCTCTTGCCGCCCAGCTCGAGGGTGAGCTTCTTGTCGGTGCCGGCGATCGCCTTGGCGATTCGCTTGCCCACTTCGGTGGAGCCGGTGAACGCGATCTTGTCGATGCCCGGGTGATTCACGATGGCCGCGCCGGTCGAGCCATCACCCGTCACGATGTTCACCACGCCCGGCGGCAAGCCGACCTCCTCGAAAATCTCCGCCAGCCGCAGCGCCGTCAGCGAGGTGGTCTCGGCCGGCTTGAGCACGCAGGTGTTCCCGCACGCGAGCGCCGGCGCGAGCTTCCACGCGGCCATCAGCAGCGGAAAGTTCCACGGGATGATCTGGCCGCAGACGCCAATGGGCTTGGGGTGGCCCGCCTCTTGCAGGCGGGAGCCGGCCCCGCTTCGGAGAGGCCGGATACCCGAAGGCGGGATACCCGGAAACGCATATTCCAGCTTGTCTGCCCAACCCGCGTGATAGAAAAAATGCTGCGCCGCCAGCGGCACATCCACATCGCGGCTCTCACGGATCGGCTTGCCGCCATCCATGGTCTCGAGGATCGCCAGCTCGCGGGCCCGCTCCTGAATCCGCCGGGCGATCCGGAAAATATACTTCGCTCGCTCGGTCGGCTTCAATCCCGCCCACCTGGGGAGGGCCGCCCGTGCGGCCTTCACGGCCGCATCGACATCCTTCGCGGAGCCCTGTGCGATCTCGCTGAGCGTTTCTTCGGTCGCGGGATTGATGGTCGGGAAGTACGCGGCCCTTTCCCGTCCGCTTCCGGTCGGTGTGATGAACTTGCCGTTGATGAACAGCCCGTACCTCTCCTCGACCTTGACCTTCGTTGTCTCCGGCGCGGCCGCATATTCCCAGGCGTTGCCGAAATCGAGCCCAGGCGCTACCGCAGCGCTCGATCGAATGAATAGCTTGTGCGAGCCGGCCGCCACGATCGCGCCCTTCCGCCCGTTGGTGGCGGCCGTCGTGCCCTCACCCGAGATATGGGTCTGGCTGCTCATGTCCCGAGGATAGGGTGCCATCGACCGCGGCGCGGCCGGGCTCGATGACGGAAGCTCCAGCCTTCGCCCGCCGCCAAGAGCCGCTTCGCGGCGGTTGGCGGCACCTGAGGCGGCCTCAGTACCGCTGGCTCTTGATCTCGGCGATCGTCTCGGCCCGCAGAATCTTCACCACCCCGCGCTCGATGTACTTCTTGTCGACCATCGTGCCGGTAATGGTCACGGTGCGCCCGTCGAGCTTCGTCGCGCTTCCCTTGATCTTGGCGACATCGACCTCGATCGCGGCCGCACCACCCCCCCCCGTGCGCTCGATCTGCCAGCCGGTGTGCTCGCCGCCGATGCCCGCCATTCCGCCGCGGAGCGTGCCGGTGACGGTGTTCACTCCCTGACTCTCGCGTTTGGCATCCGGGTTCTTCGGCTTCGTCGGACCGGTCGACTTGTTCTCCGGCTCTTTCTGGATGGGCTTCTCCGCATCGGGAGGGTTGCCTTCATCGCCGATTCCCGACGAGAGGCACCCACCCATCTGGATGCAGGCGGAGGCGATGATCCCGACCGAGGTTGCGACGGAGCGGACGTTGGTCTTCATGGTCGGTTCCCCAAACTTGTGTACGCAACGCGGAATGGTATCCAGTCGTGTCACGCTTCCGAAAAATCATACCGCGCCGCATACACCCCGCTCCCCTGCTTACTCATTTGCCTCAGCAGATCGTTCGCCAGCGCGCTCGCCCCGAACCTGAACCATTCGGGCGTCAGCCACCGATCCCCCAGCGTCTCCTTGACCATCACCAAATAGTGCAGCGACTCCTTCGCCGTCCGAATCCCGCCCGCAGGCTTCATGCCGATCATCTGGCCCGTGCTCAGATAGCAATCGCGGATCGCCTCCAGCATCACCAGCGTCACCGGCATTGTCGCGGCCGGCACCACCTTTCCCGTGCTGGTCTTGATGAACCCCGTACCGGCCGGTCCCTCGCCGCCGTCATCGAGCAGCGCCTCGATCGCCAGGTCGCTCGCCCGTCGTACGTTGTCGTAGGTATCGAGCTCGCCGGTTTCGAGAATCACCTTGAGGTGAACGTGCTTGCGGGCATCGCCACCGAGAGTCCCGCTGGCACTGCACACTGCCTTGAACTCGCGGATCTCCCGCGCGACCTCGTCGAACCGTCCCGCGTGAAAGGCACCGCGGTTGATGACCATGTCGATCTCGTCGGCCCCGTCGCGCACGGCCTCTTCGGTGTCGCGCAGCCGGACACCCAGCGGGTATTGGCCGCTGGGGAACCCGGTCGCCACGCTCGCCACCTTGACGGCGCTCCCCGCAAGAGCCTCGCGCGCGATGGGTACGAGGCTGGGATATACGCACACGGCCGCGACGCTCGGCACGCCACTCTCGATCGCTTCGACGCCTGCACCATCGCCCGGGCGCACCGCCTTCCGGCAGAGAGCGCGCACCTTCTCCGGTGAGTCCTTCCCCTCGAGCGTGGTGAGGTCGATCATCGACATCGCCAGCCGCAGCCCGGCGATCTTGGCCGAGGTCTTGATCGAGCGGGTCTTGAATGAGGCCGCTCGGGCCTCCGCCATCACCGCATCCACGGTTCGCAGTCGCATGGGCAAGTGTATCGCGGCGCGACCCAGCCTTACCTGCCACCAGTCCGCTTCAGCGGATCGCGTTCCGCCCCAGGCCCCTCACCCGCCGGCGCGGCATCGACCAGCCGCGCGCTCGCAATCCGCGGCGGTTCCTTCGGCCGATTGTCCGATCCCACCGGCGATGCCCCGATCGCGCGCAGCACCTCCGCCCCCGCGATCACCACCCCGAAGCTCGCATACTTCCGATCGAGGTATGCCGTCCCCTCGCGGTTGAGCCCGATCATGAACTGCGATGAGGCCGAGTTCGGGTCGTTGAACCGCGCCATCGAGACCACACCGAAGTCGTGCGGCAGCGGACTGCGTTCCAGATCGAGAAACTCGCCGCACCCGCCCTGGCCCGCGCCGTTGGGGTCGCCGGTCTGAACGATGTCGGCCTCCGGCTTGCCCGCCAGCGACGCGATCCGGTGGACCACCACATCCGTGTACATCCCGCCCGCGACAAGTTCGCGGAACCACCAGCAGGTGTTCGGCGCGGCCTCCGGTCGCAGCGCGATCACGATCCGCCCCTTGCTGGTCTCAAGCGCGACATCCTGAGCGACATAGGCACGCAGGCCGGAAAAGACGCGCGGTGCATCCTTCTCCGATGCGAACACCGGAGCCCCCGACCGGTCCAGCCGGGCCGCGTAGGTCGGCGAAACCATTGGTTGCAGCACCACGGCGGGACCAATCTTGCGTCCGCCTACGACGAGTTGCGCATAGAGCAGCCGCGGCGGGTTTTTCCAGATCCCGGGGAACATCGCACCCATGTCGACCGACGTTCGTTCGGTGCCGCTCGCCCATACGACGTTCGCACTCTGCACCACCTTCCAGGATTCCGGCTCCAGGAGCTGGATCTGGTCGGGAGCACGGGTCGGTTGCGGGTCGATCCCGTCGGATGACTCAGGCCTGTCAGGCTTGGCGGCATCGTCCATACGGCTTGGCGGACCCGGCCGCAAGACGCTCATCGGGATCGGCCGGTCGAGCCCATAGTAAATGCGATCCGGGAGCAGTTGCCCGGAGGCCGTCCCGGATGCGATGGCGAGAGCAACGAACTTTGAGAGTGTTGGAAGAATGCAAGCGAGCATGGTGATGCGGGACCGGCTTGCGCGGGGCTACCCGCGTCGCCCCCGGTAGACGCGTCGCAAGGCTCGGGTATCAAAGCATACGAACGCAAAGGACTTACGGCCGTTTGCATCAGCGGAAAGGACAAGGTTGTGGAACTGCCGCGCGAGAAACCCGGCAACGCCGCATGAGCACCGTGCATCGACCGCTCGATCACCGCGTGGACGATGTCCAGTTGTCGATCGCATCCCACGCATCATTGATCTTTTGCGAAGCGTTCGGATCGACCGCCGATTCCGGCAACAGCGAAGCGACCGCACGCCCGCTATCGGAGTACCAGCGGACGGTCATATCCGCTCGGAGCACGTTTGCGCCAACAAAGTGGTTGTAATCCGAGGCCATCCGCATCCCATCGGCCACCATCGCCTGGCCGCCGTGGAACGCGTCGAGCGTGATCGATTCCGATCCGCGAAACTGGTAGTTGCCGAAGATTTCACCGTCGGCACCGCTCCACTGCTGCGCATACCGCGAAAACGGGTGCTCGCCGTGGTGCGAGGGGCAATAAAAAACCCCCGCCGCGTCGAGGTATCCAACAGAATACAGGTAGCCAAGACCGTCCCATGCATCCGTGAGGTCCACCGTGCGCAGGATCATCATGGCTTGGGAGTTGGATTGCCCGCCGGGAGCGAGATCAGCAAACTTTGTGTAAGGAAGCAACCCGCGATGATCATCCGCGTACATTGCTACGCCGAGACCGATCTGGCGGACATTCGACGAGCAGACAACCTTTCGGGCCGCTTCCCGAACGGTTGAAAGGCTCGGCATCATCAGGGCGATGAGGATGGCCACGACTGCCATCGACACCATCAAATCCATGAGAGAAAATCCCCGTCGCCCAAAGCGTACGGGCGAAGCTTCATCACCTCGCCGACCCGTCTGTGTGTTCGGGCACAAAGCCCGAGGGGCCACCATGTGGATCCTCCGTCTTCGCGGACGCACTCACTCTATCAGAACTCGGACCGTCCGACAACAGGATTCTGCTCAACTCTACACAAGCACGTCAGAACCTGCCCCAAACCCTATCAACTACCGTACTATTTCCGCATCTCAGCAATGATTTGTATTCTTCGCAACCGTCGGCATCCCCTTGCAACTGCCCGACGTATGGAGCAAAGGCGTTTTTACGCCTCTCCCCGTTACCCTGTTCTGAACAGGATGTGGAGAACTTCGGATCTCAGCGGGTGCCGGATTGCCGGCGCGTCTCGCGTTGCCGCTCCCTTTGGTGTTGTCAGTCTCATGCGATTGACCGATCACAGGTTCGATCCCGACCTCGCGCTCATGCGCCGCGTAGCCGCCAACGAGGCTCTCGCCGCGACCGAGCTGTACGACCGCTTCGCCTCGCTCGTCTACCGCCTCGCGTTTCAGGCCATGCCTACCCGTGCCGATGCTGAGGATGCCGTTCAGGAAGTGTTTATCCGCCTCTGGCGAACCGCCGACCGGTATGATCCGAAACGGGCCGCGCTGGTGACGTGGGTGATGCTCATCTCCCGTCGGCACTTGGTTGATCGCCTCCGCCGAACCAAAGCCCGCGTCAGGGCCGTCAGCCTCGACGAAAAACAGTCCGAACCGCTGCGCGTCTCCGAGAGCGCCGCCTCCGGCGAACTCGAAAAGTCCGAACGATACACAGAGCTCATGGAACGGATCTCCAAACTCCCCGAACTGCAACGCACCGTCGTGAACCGCGCGTACCTCGGCGGTCAGACCCTGCGCCAAATCGGGGAGGAGCTTGGCACCCCTATCGGAACCATCAAGTCGGCGCTCAGCCGCGCACTCGTGCGGCTCAGAGAGCGGAGCGCCACCGAGGAGCTTTCCTCATGAATCAGCTAAGCACACAGGATCTGTTGGAAATGGCCGCGGCCGATGTTCTCGGTCTTCTCGATACCGACGAGCGCGATGCGTTCGAGCGGGCATTCCGCGGAGCGCCGCCGGCATTGCAAGCCCAGGTCAGACGCGAGCAGCTCCGCCTCTCCGGGAGCGACGAGTTTCTCCCCAACGTCGAGCTTCCCCTCGGTCTGCGGGCCCGCGTGCTCGCGGCCATCCGCGAAGCCGTGCATACCGCCATGCCCCGCGCCGACGTTGCCGCCACGATCGGCCCGGACTTTGTGCGATCTCACCGGGTCAGCCGCTGGTGGCGGGCCGGCGCGATCGGCGCGGCCGCGGCCTGCGTCGTGCTCTCTTTCTCCGCCCTCCAACTGCGTCGCGACTACGACAAGTTCGCTAGCGCCACCGAGTCCAACGTCACCCGCGACCTTTTCCTCAAGACCTATGGTGCCCGCTTCGAGCAGACCTTTCTGAACCCCAACACCCGCTTTGTCCAGTTCGCGCCGGTCATGACCAGTGCCCCCACCGGGCCCAACGGCATGAGCCGCGCCACGCTGCTGCTCGATCCGGAAACGAAGAAAGCCCAGATTTTCCTGAAGAATCTCTCCCAGTTGGGCGGTGAGTTCTCGCTTGTCATCACCGATGAATCCGGCGAGGTCATCAACGTTCAGGCGCTGCTCGAGTTCCACAACTCCGGCACCGGCGTCGAGCTTCACAACATCGACAAGCTCGATCTCGAGGGCATTCGCGGCATGGCCATCATCGAGAAGGCCGCTGAGGGCGTCAAGACGCTCCTGAAGACCCGTCTGTAACCGACGGCCACAACCTTCCTGCCCCCTTCAAGGCCGCCCGCGATTCGCGGCGGCCTTGTTTATTCAGGCCTTCTTGCGCGTCTTCTGCTTCTGTGGCCCCGGTTTGTCGGCATCGGCCGCGACGGCCACGGGCGCGACCACCGGCTTCTTGAAGCCCTGCTCCATCGAGCGCCAATCGACTTCGTTGAGCGCCGCCTCGACGGCTTCGGCGTGCTCGAACTTGTGCTTGGCCCGCGCCAGGCGGTTCCACACCACCAGCCCGAACAGCCCCGCTGCCAGGGCCGCGCCGCCAAGCAGCGCCCCAGCCTTCTCGAAGTGCTGGTCGTAGAGCGGCGCGGCTCCGGCGGTCGCCGACTGGGCGACTGTCACTCCCAGGTCGTCGGGCCGCTGGTCGCGCGAGGCATCCGACACGCTCTTCATCGCCGTCACGAGCGTATCGAGAACCATTCGGGCCCGATCCGCGCCCTCGTTGCGCAGCTCTACGGTGATCTGGCCCGGCAGCGCCGACTGCTGATACATGTCGGCCTTCAGCTTGCTTTGCAGATCGGCCGCGTTGCCGTATTGCACGATGCCGCGCTGCGCCATCCGCTGCGCGGCCATCTCGATCAGGGACGGGTTCGACAGCAGATCGGTGTGGTAGCCCTGCCAGGTCGCCAGTTCGCTTTCGGTCGGTGCGCGTCCGTGTGCATCGGCCTCGATGACGGCCGTGGCGACGAACGTGCCCGGCCACACCTGCCGCGCCAGTTGCCAGCTCAGCACGGCCAAGATTCCCATCGTGGCCACGATGTAGAGCAGCGCTGCCGATGCGCCCGCCCTCGCCTTGGCCGATTCCAGCTTTTTCTCGCGCCGCGCGACATCCGTCGCCACCGCCGAGAGCTTGGCTCGCTGCGCGAACACCTGCTCGCAGTCGGTGTGACGCTTCTGGATCGCGCCCTGCGCCTGCACGATCTTGCGGGCCTGCACCTGCAGCAGCGACTTGTACTTGCGGAGGCGCTCGCGCCGGGCCGCGGCCGCCGCGGCATCGACGGTCAGGATCACCGGCAGCCCGCGACCCGACTCCTCGCCCGCACCCGGGCCGGCCTCGGCGATCGCCCGCAGCGACTCGCACTCCGATTCGGCGTCTTCCAATCGCTCTTTGAGCGCCCGAATCGCGGTGTCTCGCTTAGCGATCTCCTGAGCCGCCGCGGCGGTACCGGAACCGCCGCCCCGCTCGACCTGCCGCTTTAGTGATTCGTTCACGCTGGTGGCCTCCTCGAGTCGGGTCTGAAGTTCGACCGTCGCCGCATCCCGCTCGGCGAGCTCTTCGGCCGACATCGCGCCAGCCGCGAGTTCCTCGGCCGCGGCCAGTCGCTCGGTCATCTCGCGCACCGCGTTCTGCGACTGCGCCAACTGTTGCTCCATCTCGGCGATCATCCGATCGCGCGTGGCGGCGCTCTCGCGTGCGCCGTCTCGCGCCTGCTCGACGGCGTGTACCGCTCCGCCAGCCTCTTCGCTGAGGCGTGCGATCTCTTCGCGGGCCTGTTCCAGTTCCATTTCGGCCGCGGCCCGCTTGGCGTTCGCCTCGCCGATCTGGATCTGCAGTTGCTCCTGACGTCCGGCGTAGATGGCACCGCCGTGGGAATCGACCGCGCCGGCCTGGGCGGCGAGGGTGCGGGCCTGCTCGCCGACGGCGGCGCGCTCGCGCTCCAGCTTCTCGGCATCGCGGCGGATCTCGTCCACGCGGTCCTTGATGGCGCTCTCGCTCTCGCGTATGCGGGCCTCGCGCCCGTCGAGTTCGGCGCGAAGGTCGGAGAGTTCCTGCCGCGCCTTGGCCTGATCGTCCATGACCTGCGACTGGCGCGTGGAGAGCTCCTTCTCGATCCTTTTGACTTCGAGACGGGCCGGCTCGATCTCGCCCTCGCGCTCGCGCACGCCGCGGTCGAGCTCATCGAGTGCCTTCTCATGCTCTATGACGTTGCGGCGCTCGGCTGCGAGCGCCTTTTCCTGCTCCTCCACCTTGCGGCGTCTCTCGGCCGACACGCGCTCCTGCTCGCCCAGCGATTGCGCGCGATCGGCCAACTGCTGCTCGAGTTTGCGTGCGGCCTGTTCGCGCCCGGCGGCCCGGAGCTCCAAGTCCTTAACAGCCTGATCTCGCTTGGCGGCCTCGGCGATCTGGGTGGCCAGCTTCGCTTCCGCGTCCATCACCTGCCGCGACCGCTCGGCGTGGTCGCCCTCGCGCTCGGCGCTCGCGGCCTCGGCCTGGCTCAAGCGCTCCTCGCGCTCTGACACGCGCACGGTCTGCTCGGCGTACTGCTGCTTGAGTTCCTCGACTTCGCGCTCGCCAGCCGCGATCGCCTGCTCACGGGGGAGCAGCGATCGCTCGCGCTGGCCAAATTCCTCGACGCGGCGGTTCATCTCCTGTCGCTGCTCGGCGATCTTGAACTCCGCGCCCGCGCTCCGCTTTTCATCGTCGCCGACCTTCTTCTCGCGCTCCTGCACGCGGCGCTCGTGCTCGGCCGCCACATGCTCGCGCTCGGCCAGCGCCTTCTCGCGCTCGGCACCGGCGGTCAGCACGCGCTCCACCGTCTCGCGGTCGACGGCCAGTTTCTTCTCCCTGGTTTCCATCTCCCGACCGGCCCAGTCGATCTTCTTCGAGAGTTCTTCCGTCTGCCGAGCGCGTTCCTGGATCTCGAGTTTCGATGCCTGCAGACTCGCCTGCTGTGCTTCGAGGTCCGCTCGGGCCTGTGAGGCGGCCTCTTCCTGCTGCGCGACGCGCGCGGCGGCCTGCTCGATCTCGGTCTGTCGCTGCCGTGCCGCTTCGCCTTGCTCGCGCAGCGACGCCTCGATCTGGCTGAGCGCCTGCTGCCGCTTATCCAGTTCGGTGTCTCGCTCCACGGATTGCTCGTGCAGCTTCTTCAGACCACTGAACCGCGACTCCAGCTCGCTGATCGTGCTGAGAATCGATTCGCCCGCGCTCGACTGCACCTTGGTTTGCTGCTGATCCGGGTCTGGACTCATGGGGTTTCCTCGGGAGATCTATCGGCCCATGCATCGCGCGCGTTCACGCGAGCGCGACGCCCCGTCGATGCCCCGACCGGCGCGACCGGAACGACCCGCGCGACCGCGCTTTCGCGCCATCGCTCGGTTGCGCGCACCGGCCGATAACCGCTACCATCTCCGCGTGACCACGTTTCTCTTCAAGACCGAACCCGACAGCTACTCGTTCCAGCGGTTGGTCGCCGAGAAACACGCTCTGTGGGACGGCATCACCAGCAACGCGGCGCTCGCGCACCTGCGGGCCGCCAGGAAAGGCGACGACGCGCTCATCTACCACACCGGCGACGAAAAGGCGATCGTCGGTCTGGCGCAGATCACCTCCGCGCCGTACACCGATCCGAAGAACCCGGGTGTCACTTCCACGGGCGCGATCAAGTTTCCGGTCGTTGATCTCAAACCGCTGAAAGCCGCCAAGACACCCGTCACGCTCGCACAGTTGAAGGCCGACAAGCGGTTCGCCGCGTTCGCGCTGGTTCGGCAACCTCGACTCTCGGTGATGCCCGTGCCGGCCGAGCTCGACCAACTCATCCGCAAGCTCGCGGGCCTGTAATCCCTCTCCCCGGATGGAGGTGCCCTGGGTGGCTTGCTTCGCGCACGAGTCTCCGGCCGCGCTAATACGCCTTCACCATCCCCGCCCCCGGATAGAACCTCGCCAGCATCTCGCGCCACTCCTCGCCGCGATCCGCGAATGCGCGGGCACAATACTGGCACATTCCGACACCGTGCCCGAAGCCGCGCCCGCTGATGGTCAGGTTATTCGCTCCCCGCGGCCCGCTCACCTCGACATCGCTGCTGTTCACACGGTTCGCCCTCGTCACATCCGATGGCCCTGCACTCACGCCGGTTTCAGCATCGCTCGCCGCATAGCCGACCGCCATTTCCACCGGCACAGGCGGCCCCATCGCGGGCGACAACGTCACACTCTGGTTCATCGCCAGTCGAAGTTGCTCGCCCGAGAGCTGGTACCACGTTCCACCCGGCTCGATGATCTTGAACGCGCACGGCCGCCCGTCGGCGTTGTATGCGGCCGCCTCGATCGACCACAGGTTCTTGATCTTCCGCACCATCATCTGGCTGCGCTCGCCGTAAGCACGCAGCCGCTGCGTCAGCTCCCATCGGTCGCGTTTCACGCTCCATCGGTGCAGCGGCGAAATCTGGCACGCCGACTCGCGGGCCTTTGCCTGAATCGGTCCGGCGAGATTGAACTCGAACCCCGGCCCCGTCGGCCAGGTTTCGCGCGCCGAGGCCGTGCGCCCGCCGCAGGTGCTCGAGTAGTACGCACGCAACAGCAAATCGCCATCGGCAAGCACCCAGCCGCGTGTCGCGCGGACGGCCTCGATGGCCGTTTTATTCTTGGTAGCCCCGGCGTACGCCTGGTCGCGCTCGTTCGATTCGACATCGAACGCCGCGCGGGTCGTGCCGCTGCGAATCCGCTCGTGCATCGCGTAGGTGCGCGCACACACCGCCTGCACCTCATACGCCGACCGCGGCCAACCCGCGGGCATTTCCTTGGCGACCACGCCGGGCAGATATTCCTCGAGCTTGACGTGACCGATCACGTCGAAGAGTCGGTCGCCGGTTTCGCTGCGCGGGACCAGGCGCACGCGCCCGGGATAGCTCGTACCGTTGATCGCTATTTCGTCGCCGCTGTTTCGTCCGCCGACGAACATGCCGGCGGCCGCGTTCAGCCTCGTGACCTCCGTGCCGTTTGGACTGGTCGCCACCCACCATCCACCCGCCAATCGCACACTTACCGCGCCTTTCACGGCCGATCTCGGTGCCGTTTCGTCGCCACCCGCTATCCACAAACCTCCCGACGTGGCCGCTGCCGATTCGAGTTTCACGCGATCGACCCCGGCGGCGATGCGCACGCGGATCTCCGGCTCGCCGACGATCTGCGAGAGTCGAAAGTCGGCACGCCCACCGATCGTTGGCGGAGGAGGCTGCGCGACCGGCCCTTCTCCCTCCCCTCTCTCGCCCCGCACTTCCGCGGCGTCGTCCGGGCGCGACGCGATCCGCGAACTCGATGTGCCCTCGCAGGAAGTCATCGCCACGCTCGTCAACATCGCCGCCGCGGCCGCGAACAGAACGGCCGCGCCCGCGAGCTTCGACTCTGGTCGTTTCATAAGGTCGATCATCCTGACGAGCAGAAATCGCATCGTTTTCCCTTCCCTTGTATCGACAGCCACGAGTCCTTTGCGACAGGGGATCGGGTTCGGTTTGGGGGCGGGGGTTGAGACTGTGTGCTGAGGAGAGAAGGCGCGAGGCAGGACGAGGGAACCAGCGGCCTATTCCGCCGGTATCGCAATGTCCTCGTTCCAAAGATCCGGGTTGTCGCGGATGAACTCGGCCATCATCGCCACGCAGCGCGGATCGTCCAGAACCCGCACGGCGGTCTTTTCGGCGGCGAACCAGTCTTCTCGCCCTTGAAAGTTGCGGTTCTCGGCGATCACTACCCGCGGAATGCGGTGCAGGATCGACGTGCCCGTACACATGGCGCACGGGCTGAGCGTCGAGGCCAGCGTGAGCGTATGCCAGTCTCTCCGTCTGCCGGCGCTGCGGATGCAGGCGGTCTCTCCGTGCGCGGTCGGGTCGCCGTCCTGCACGCGGCGGTTGTGGCCGATCGCCACGATCGCTCCGGCCGGAGTCGCCAGCGCCGCCCCGATGGGAATCCCGCCCTCGCGGAGCGACTTGAGCGCCTGCTCATAGGCCGCCTCCATCGCCAACCGATCGATCTCGTCCTGTGTCATTGGTTTCAGTGTACTGTGGAACTCGACACCGCTTTTTGCGGCCTTTCAACCTTTACTTTTGCCACTCCTCTTCCGCCCGCTTGCTCGGTGGCCTGCTCGATGCACCCTCGGGCATCTTGTGTTGGTACCACCAGCGGCCGTTCGGCCCTCTCCCCTGGCAGTCCCCGATTCACTCACCCCCCCTTGGGCGTTCCGTTACACTGCGTACAAATGCCAACCGCAGAAGCCGCCACACGCGACCTGCTCCGATTGACGCTCACGCCCGGGCTTGGCCCGATCCTTATTGGCCGGGCGGCGCAGGAGCTGGGCTCGTATTCCGCCGTGATTGATGCCAGCGAAACCGCGCTCCGGCGCATCCGCGGCATCGGCGAGGACCGCGCGCGTTCAATCTCGCTCGGCCTGCGCGATTCCGAGCGCGCCGCAGATGCCGAGTTGGCCTTGGCCGAGCGCCTCGGCGTCACGCTGCTGGCTTTGCACGACGCGGCCTATCCGCCGCTGCTCAAACAGGTTCCCGATGCGCCGCCGGTGCTTTACGTCCGCGGGCGGATCGACGCGGCCGAGCTCGACAAATACCCCATCGCTATCGTCGGCTCTCGATCGTGTACCGCCTACGGAGTCGAGCAATCCGAGCGATTTGCGATGGGTCTGGCCCAGGCCGGACTGACCATCGTTTCCGGCGGCGCGCGCGGGGTCGACTCGGCCGCGCACCGTGCGGCCATGCGGGTCAAGGGTCGCACCATCGCGGTCCTCGGCTGCGGGCTTGCGCACTGTTACCCGCCCGACAATCACGATCTTTTCGACACCATCGCTGCGGGAAGCGGGGCGGTAGTCTCGGAACTGCCGCTCGGTTCGCCGCCCAATGCCGAGAACTTTCCGGCCCGCAACCGCATCATTTCGGCACTCTCGCTGGGTGTGCTGGTCATCGAAGCCGGTCGGCGGTCGGGAGCACTCATCACCGCCCGGGTCGCCGTGGAAGAGCATGGACGCGAGGTGTTTGCACTCCCGGCCCGCGTGGATTCGGCATCGAGCGTGGGGTCGCTCGAACTCATCAAGGCGGGAGGGGCGGCGATGGTGACGCATCCCGACGACATCCTGGCGGCACTGGAATCGCCCGCTCGCCACGCGCACGGTGGAACGCACGAGGCACGGTTCGCGCCGGTGCAACCGGAGTTGGGGTTTGAGAACAATGGTCACGGCTCGCCAGATTCAGCGCCGGTCGCAGCGTCGACATCGGCGGCGGGGCCGCGAAATGCGGCGCTCACGACCGATCAACTTGCGATTCTCGAAGCGCTCGACGAGCCGCGCTCCCTCGACGACCTGGCGCGGCTGGTGAGCCGCGAACCAGGGGCCCTGCGCGCCGACATCACGGTGCTCGAAATCCGCCGCCGGTTGCAACGTCGCGGTTCGTTGTTCGAACGGCGGGCATGAACAGCCATTCGGACTTCGCTAACCATCTGTCAGGACGCGGGTTGGGTTTATACCCAACAAATACCACAAAAATGTTGAGAGAATGCTTGCCGTGTGGCCGATGATCGGCTATCGTTATCCGAACAACGTTTCGGAGCGAAAGTACGGCTGCCATGTACCCTTGTCCGATCAAGTTCACCGGCCACCGAAGGCCCAACCTGTCGCGGATCGACAGGCCTCAACACCAATGGGTGGAACCCAGCCCCTCGATTGAGGCAACCCCTCAGCCGCGGATGTCGTTCGGACTTTCTTCGACGACATCGGCCGCTGAAAACGTAGAGGTTGCCTGGCGCGAGGGTTCAGGCGAACCCGTTCGGGACCGCGGCTGGCTTGCTCGCCGGCCGCAGCAGCCCGGACGGCTTGGGAGAACCCAATGCCGAATATCCACGGACGGATCCAGTTGCCCGCCAACCTCCCCGACCCCCACCACTCCAACCCCCGCGAAGCCGACGGCGCGATTCTCAGCCTCGGGCCGGGTGGCGACTTCGTCTCGAACTACTACGCCGACGACGACGGGCGACTCGCCCGTTACGAGGATGTGTCGAGCCGGTCTGGTTCCGCCGGCGCACGGGCATCGTCCGTGGTGGTCGTCCGCGACCGCGTCGATGTGTCGGGCGTCGCCCGCCGAGTCGCCTCGATGCTCTCTGCCGAGCGCCTGCTCGAGCACCAGATCGACATCCTCTCCGTTCTTAGCGCCGCGCGCATCCGCGTGGCGATCGATCCACTCCAGCAAAGTCCGTCAACCGTTCCTGCCATCCGGCGAACGGCCCACCACCCAGCCCATGGGCCAGCCAATGGCCCAGCCAGTGGGCCGGCCAGTGGCCCGGCCAACAGGCTGATCTCCCAAGGCATCTCGCAGTTCCTTCGTACACAGGGTCCATCCCATGAACCTCACCCCCAAGCAGCTCCGCATCCTTCAGCTCATCCGCGATTGTCGCATCCGCAATGGCTATTCGCCGACGATGCAGGAGCTCGCCGACGAGATCGGCGTCAGCAAAGTGACCGTGTTCGAGCACGTCGAGGCGCTTATCAAGAAGGGTGCCCTCACTCGAGATCCGAACAAGGCGCGCTCTTTGTCGATCGCTGATGGCGTCGCCGTTCCTGATGAGGCCCGGCCGCTACGGTTCCCGCTGGTAGGCAAGATCGCCGCCGGCTACCCGATCGAAAAGGTCGAGGACCGCGACGAACTCGACCTGATGGACGTAGTCGGGCCGCGGCCGGGTCGCTCTGGGGCGCTCTTCGCGCTCCGCGTGCAGGGCGATTCGATGCGCGATGAAGGCATCCTCGAGGGCGACTACATCCTCGTCGAGCGAACCGACACCGCGGCCAACGGCGAGCGCGTGGTTGCCCTGCTCCCCAACGGCGAAACCACCCTTAAGACCTTCTACCGAGAGGGCGACCGCATCCGCCTGCAGCCCGCCAACCCCGAGTTTCAACCCATCGTGGTGAAAGACTGCAAGGTGCAGGGAATCGTGCGAAGCGTGCTTCGGAAGTATTGAGTTTGTCGAGGAGGTTGGTCAGAAAACCCGTCGGCGCTTACTTGCACTCCGCCGCCGCTCTCAGCACCTGGTGCCCATCCACAGTCTGGTCGAGCAGTCCCAGCTCTGTCAGCGCATTGAGCGCCGCCTGTTGCTCGGCCTGCTTCTTGCTCGCGCCCCAGCACGCCAGATAGCGCTTGCCCGCGATCTCGACGGCCAGCTCGAAGCACTTGGCGTGGTCGGGGCCTTTTTCGTCGAGCACAACATAGACCGGGCTTTCGCCATAGTTCTGCTGGGCGTGCTGCTGCAGGACGCTCTTAAAGTTTTCCTGGTGTCCGCTGGCCGCGGCCCGGCGGATCATGGGCTCAAGCAGCGGTCGCAGGAATGTCCGAGCGACTTCGATGCCGCCATCGAGGTAGATCGCCGCAACGACGCTCTCTACAGCCGCGGCCGCGAGCGACTGCGGCAGATCGCGGTGCGTCTGCATCCCCTTGCCGAGCAAGAGGAAGGTGTGCAGCCCCAGCTCGCGTGCGATCACGGCGCAGGTCTGCCGCGAGACGACCGTCGACTTGATCTTGGTCATCTCGCCCTCGAGCAGCGCGGGATACATCCCGAAGATCAGGTCGCAGCAGACCAGCCCCAGGACCGAGTCGCCGAGAAACTCGAGCCGCTCGTTCGAGTCTTGCCGGCTTCCTGCCACGCTGGCATGGGTGAGCGCGCGCGTGAGCAGCGCCAGGTCGGCGAATCGGTGTCCCAGAATGGTCTGAACGGCTTCGAGGTTTTCACAGCTCATACAGGCACGCGCGGGGCGACGGGCCTGCTTCGCGGTGCGCGGCGGTGCAAACCTCAGTACGAGTTTCGCACGCCGACGGAGCAGGCCGACGCCCGAATCCGGCCCACGATCGGGACGGAGAACCGGAGGGCGGGGTTGCGCGGGCGCGCCTGCTCGCAAGCCGACGGGTCCGGCCCGACCATGGGGCACTCAGGACACCGGCGGCGGCCGGCGAGCAATCGCACCAGCGCCGACAGAGGAGGCCGCACCGGCCTCCATCACCAATGTATCACTGGGAGTGATCTTCGCCTAGATTTCACCAGAGATAAATCTGAGATAGCGTACGAAGCTCCCGAGAAGTGCGGCCACACATACCCCGAACCGTACTCGCGTACGTCCAGGAACTGCGTTTTCGTAGGCATCGGCGCTTCACAAACGAACACTCGGTCCGATATCTCGTCGAACCGCGTCGCACCTCGCGCTCGGTGCTGGTGCTGGTGCCGCGGGTGCCGGAGTCGTTCAGCCTGTTGC
>Ga0163150_10003797_pt1 | contig 20870 bp, 14 predicted proteins | sample OliLakLV19P2IB_FD_148628 | JGI IMG/M metagenome (GOLD analysis project Ga0163150, IMG submission 148628) | Freshwater microbial mat bacterial communities from Lake Vanda, McMurdo Dry Valleys, Antarctica - Oligotrophic Lake LV.19.P2.IB | ecosystem: Environmental > Aquatic > Freshwater > Lake >...
TAATTACACTGTATGCATACTGGGCTACACGTTGCTTTTCGGGAGTATCGAATAGTGGCTTTGCATCGCTGCCTGCAGTTTGAGTACTTGCCGAATGTTGCTCGGGAATGATACCCAGCTTTGTGGCTAGCGTGGGCTGCGAAACAACGGTAGCAGACGTTTCTGTTAGCTCGTCATCGGTAAGTTCGATGAGATGCAATTTGTTTACAACAGAATCCGACTTTCTTGCCTCATCAACGATTTCCTGAAAACGGTCATGGGCAATAATGCTCAATCGATCGACGGCCGCTACTCCGGTGCGTTTACCATAGGGAAGGCGTAGGCCACGACCGATTGACTGCTCGATTAGCGTGCGTGCATTAGCAGCACGAAGTGGAATGATGGTGTAAAGATTCGTGACATCCCATCCCTCCTTGAGCATGTTCACGTGTATCACAATTTCAGTTGGCTCGTCGTTGTGCTCCACCTTAAGTAGACGCAGCACCATTTCATCCTCTTCAGCTCCCGTCTTGCTACTATCCACTTGGATGACTTTGTCTTTGTACCGTCCTTCAAAGAAGTCAACGGACTGAATTGCACCAAGCAGTTGCGCAGCATGCGTGGTGTCACGCGCGATAATCAGTACAAAAGGCTTCACTATCATCACGTCAGTCTCTCGGGCATACGTCTCAAGCTGCACTTTTGTCTGCTCGTGCATCCTTATGCCGTCTTCCAACTTCAAACGTTCGATCGCCTCAGGCGACATGTCTTTTGGATTGAAGTCTTTGCGAGTTACGACCGCCGGCTCCTTCACAAATCCATCTTCCATAGCCTTGCCCAGCGGGTAGTCGAGGATTACGTTCTTGAAGGGAACAGCAGCTTTCGCACCTTCAATAAAAGGTGTGGCCGTAAGCTCCAGCCCTAAAACAGGTCTTAGCTCATTTATGGCACGAACGCCTGCGCTGGCACGGTACCGGTGACTTTCGTCCATAATGAGCACTAAGTCCGGCAAGCCGGCCAGATACTCGAAATAGCTCTCGCCGATGTATTCGCTAAGACGCTTGATACGTGGCGACTTTCCTCCGCGTACCTCACTGTTAATTTTACTGATGTTAAATATGTTGATTTTACATCTTAGTATTTCGTCGAAAAGACTTCCAGCCTTGGTCTCATAATTGTCGCCGGTAATGATGTCCGGAGCATCTGTTGCGAACTCAGATATTCCTTTGAAGACATACTTAGACGTGTTCGGTGTAAAGTCGGTTATTAGTTTGTTGTAGATCGTCAGGTTAGGGGCCATGACAAAGAAGTTGTTGATGCCATGCTGTAGATACAGATACGTTATGAATGCTCCCATGAGACGCGTCTTGCCTACACCAGTCGCGAGGGCAAAGCAAACTGATGCAAACTCCCGTTCGAAATCTGTTACCGTAGGGAATTCCGCGTGGATTGCAGCTAACGCATTCTCAAAGTTCATGTCCTTCTTCGGTGGCGCGATCTCCGTGATACGATGCAGGATTTCGAGCGCACGCTGTTGAGGGGGGCGCAGGCTCAAGCGTCCGGATATCGCATTAACGTGACGATTCATGACTTTGACTTCCTTGCCCTAGGCAGCTTTTTGATTGCGTTCTCCAGATCCTTGTCTACCGCACTGGGCTGTGCATCTAACACGCGGCGGTATCGGACATATTCCAATGACGCTTTCTCCTTTGCCTGTTCGGCAGAGACTTTCCCTGCATGAGCCAGCAGCTCGTGATCTCCTAGTTGCAAAAAATCATCAAGCTTGGCCTTCCAGTCCTCCATCTTCATCAACCGCCCGCCTTCGGCCTGCATTTCCGCAAATTCCAAATAGGCCATTACAATCCGGTTGAGCAGCGTCAGCTCAGGTTCGCTGAGGTAATTCTTCGCTATCGTGATCTCTGCACGCGTCGGACCCGAACCAGAGAAATTTTGAACCCCCATATGCGGCAGGCTTGCATCCGCCCGAGCATGGATAACCTCCGCTGCAGTTTGTCCGTGCGCCGCCCAGTGCATCTTGTTCTGCACCTGAGCGAAAAACTCCATACTTGTCTCAGCCCTCCCATCGTAGTCCACACTAGTCGCGAAGATGTCGCAGATCTTGCGCCAGAAAACTTTCTCCGACGAACGAATGTCACGGATGCGTGACAGCAATCGCTCGAAATAAACGCTTGAGTCAGGCTGCTTTAGCCGCTCGTCGTCCAAGGCAAATCCCTGCACCAGATATTCCTGCAACCGTGCCGTGGCCCACTGGCGGAACTGCGTTCCGCGCGAAGAGCGGACCCGGTAGCCAACGGCCAGCACCACCTCGAGGTTGTAGTGCCTAACTCGGTAGTTCTTGCTGTCTGAGGCAGTTGTTAAGTAATACTTAACAACTGCCTCCTCGGCTAACTCACCTTCTTCGAAGATGTGGGTTAGATGAATAGAGATGTTCGCCTTTGTAGTCTGATATAGCTCTACGAGCGCCGCTTGGGACAGCCATAACGTCTCGTTCTCAAATCGGCATTCCACGCGGCTCTTGCCATCTTCCGTAGGATAGAGTACCAGACCACCTTTAGAGGAAACGATGTCACGACCCTCATCATCGGATTCTGCACTCACTCTTCTCCTCCTTCACCAAAGAGATCTATCTGGCCCGGCTTCACCGGTGCTATGGGCAGGTTTTCTACCTTAAGGCTGTAATCATCCTTTCCCCATTCACACCTTCCAAGTACAGCTTTGGGAATCTTCTTAACTGTAAGGTTTGGGTAGCCTTCTTTGCGTCCGCGGAAAGCTGTGCAAACGACAAGCAGGCTACGATCTGTCCCGACTTCATCACTCAACTGCTGGAGTTGGTCGTGGTTTAAGTTCGCCGTGGTTGTGTATATGTAGTCGCGCTCGGTGCTCCTGCCTTGCTGCCAATAGATAGTGTCGCTTGGAGCATACGTGAATCCTTCAAGCTTGCACACCGCTTCAGCAAGCATGGCGGCGTTGAACTCGCGACTGATAACCCAGTTGCCCCACTTGTCTTTCTCGAGAAGGGAAGGGGCTAAGTTGTAGTAACGAAAGCCGCCGCCGCCCTTCCATTTCTCGGTTCCAGTAATTCCTCCAGGATCCGTGCCATCTACAACTTTCGTGAGGCGCGGCAGGCAATGTGTGTAGCAGTGCTTTCCGAGCTCTATACCAATCCACCTCCGACCCATTTTATGTGCTACTGCGGCCGTCGTCCCAGAACCCAAAAAAGAGTCGAGGACCAGGTCGCCAGGGTTCGTGGCTATTTGGAGTACTCGCTGAATCAGGCGCTCAGGCTTTGGAGTATCAAACGTGTTTTCAACACCAAATATCTCATTAATCTCCTTTTTGGCCTCTTGATTGTGTCCGACTTCGGCGTTTGGCCACCAAGTCCAAGGTGTTTGACCTTCAGACTCTTCGAGAAATGTCTTCCTACGTGGCATCGCCTTACCATCCTTTCCAAACCACATACGCCCATCATCAACCAGTTGCTGGTACACCGACTCTATATTTTTCCAACAAGTCCCGTGAGGAGGGTTGTATTCGGCACCACTAGGTGTACGGATTAGATACATCTGGTTTGGCCGAAAGCCCTGTGCTGTATAGTCTGAAGAAACCCAAGGACCACGTGGATCACTGTCCAAGTTTTTATACGTCTTGATCTGAGCTTCATTCTTCGGAATTTTATTTGCCATGGATTTGAAATCATCAATAATTTTTGAGTAAACCAAGATGTGGTCATGTCCTGCACCTATCGTAGCGCGAACATCGGGCGAAGTTCGCTTTTGCCAAATTATATTGGCAACGAAATTTACTCGTCCGAAAATCTCATCACATAACACCTTCAAATAATGCGCCTCGTTGTCATCCACGCAAATCCAGATAGAACCAGTATCTGCCAATAGTTTGTTCAGAATTTCCAGTCGATCGCGCATCAACGACAACCAGATCGAATGCTCCACGCCATCATCATAGTGCTCAAAGGCGCTGCCAGTGTTGTAAGGTGGATCAATGAAGACGCAGTTAACCTTACCGCAGAAACTGTGCTCTAAGGTTTTGAGAGCAAGCAGATTGTCCCCACGAATGAGCATGTTATCAAAGAGGTCATTGTCACTGACACGATGCGCTGCGTGATACGAATTGTCTGGCTCCTCTAACAGGATGCGCGGCTCTAGTCGGGGCCGGTGCTCTTTGCCTATCCAGGTGAGTTCGAGTTTAGTCTTGGATAGTGCCATAAATATTACACAATAGGAACAGGGCAAGTTGAATTCTTCGAGAAAGCCGCTAAAAGAAGCTTGATTTCGATGGACTCGGCAACAAATCTAGATGTGTCGAGACGTTCTACCCGCAGTTGTTTTGCAGATCTCGCGTCGAAGGTGCCAGCATTCGCGGCAGAAACAATTTGATCTGGCGATGTCAGGGGTGCCCCTTTATCGTCGGTTCCATCGCTCATTCAATACTCCATCGGAACGTCATAACGTTATTTATTGAGGAAGTTTGCGTCAGCTTCCCTTCAATCTTCCCGATCAATTCTTCGCGCTGTTTGTCTATTGCATCTTGCGCATCGAAGAGTGAACGTCGTTTGCTATTTCGCATGGATTCGATTTCTTTGATTTGCTTTTGACCCGCTAGCTTTTCTTCTAAAGTAAGACCCATTGCGGTAGTCCGTCGGGCGTCTTTTATCTGCCTGTCGAACTCTTTGATCTCTCGTTCAAGTCCGACCTTTAGGTCATCAGCCCAGCAATCTAACTTTTCAGCTTCGGCTTCATAAAATTTCGCGTTGCGTTGCGAGATGCTGCGCTGAATCTCCGCTTGGCGGTTGATAGTGAATAGCTCAATGGATTCTGGAGCTACCATATTGGAAACGGAGTCGTTTACACTCGCGGGTAAGGAGAGCATCCGCCGAGATTGCTCTTCATCCAACGGAATACCTTCGTCGGTGCAGGCTGAGAGGATTAGGTGATCCTCGGCCTGATCCATAGATTCTACGGATAGTAGCGAGAGGTTGAGCACGCCGGATTGTCCGCGCAAGTTTTCTAGGATACTGATTTTACCACCGTGATCGGCGTAGCGAAATGCCACTTCCTTAAAGGGCAGAACCCGCGATATAGCTTGCGATATTACTTGTTCTGCTAGTGGGTGACCCAGACGGTAGAGATGAGCCCTGCCTGTTCGACGTGGTAGTTCGTAGTGACCGAGGGGGACGGTCGATACACCCGGGAATGGTTGGCTTGTTAACTCAAACACAGAGTCATCGTTGAAGAGGGCATGATCCTGCAGTTCATGTCGAGTAACCAACATCAGTTGCTTCTCAAAAAGACTGAGTGTAGCGCGGGACGTTTGCTCCCGTACGCGAAGTTTTTCACGAACCTCTTCATCGAAGTTTTCAAGCAGCTTTCTGTGGGTAGATGTCATCGACTTGTTGATTTCGAAGTTCAAGTCCAACTGCAGCTGGTCGAATGCCGCGGTAATTTCTGAAGACCTGCGGCAGTTCTGGTAGATGGCCGCGATTCGTTTCTCTAGGTCAACGCCAGATTCTATAGCACCAAGAACTTCATCGCTCGACCCAAACACGCCTGTAAAGAGCTTGAACTTCTCATCTAGAAGCTGAAACACGCGAAGGTCGGCCTCATTCTTTTTGTTCAAAAAGTTTACAACTACAACGTCATGCATTTGTCCATAACGATGACAGCGTCCGATCCGTTGCTCGATCCGCTGCGGATTCCAAGGCAAATCGTAGTTCACCACTAACGAGCAGAACTGTAGGTTAACACCTTCGGCGCCAGCCTCTGTTGCAATCATAATGCGACCTTCGTCGCGGAAATAATCAACTAGCGCAGAACGCATATCTGCTGTACGTGAGCCTGTGATTTTATCACTCCCTAGATGCCTATCTAGCCAGCGAGCGTAGATGGCCTTTGAGGCGTCGTCGGTGTTGGTGCCGTTAAAAAGGACAATGCCTTCTGCATAAGGGCTATCTGCGAGCAATCGCAGAAGATAGCTCTGAGTCTTGCGTGACTCGGTGAAGATGATTGCCTTTTCTGCTGCGCCTAGTTCACTGGTCTTGGCAAAAGCGACCCCGAGTGCTTTTAGGAGCGCTTTACCTTTTGCATTGTGATCGATCGAAAGTGCTAAGCGTGTGAATTCATCAAGGTCCTCAATCTCAGACGCCATGGCCCTGCGATTCACCTGTGACAATGGCTCCGGCGCATCCTCTTCCCATTCCTCGGCGGTTTCATCGAGAGCTTCGTAATCTGCTTCGAGTTCGCTTTCTAGTGGATACAATTCATCGTCAGACTTCAGTAGCGCTTTGAGTCTATTGCTGATGGATGTCAGTGCCCCTGCGATAGCAAATGAAGAGGATGCCAAGAGTCTGCGCAATACCAACGTCATTAGGGTCCGTTGGCTTCGCGGCAGTGCTTGTAGGTTGTCTCTCTGCAAGTAATCGGAGACGAGATGGTACAGCTTGTCTTCACCGTCACTGGGGTCGAAAGGTTCAACCATTGCGTAACGCTTCGTAAACGGGACATAGGCAACTACCTGTCTACGTAACGTACGATGGCAAACAGGTTTCAGTCGCGCCTTGAGGGTGTCGAATACTTGTGCTTGATTGATATTGGTGAACTGTTCGCGAAAACTTTTCAGGTCGCCAAAGGTGTGATCATCGATAATACTAACGAGACCAAATAGCTCTAACAGCGAGTTCTGCAGCGGGGTTGCTGTAAGTAAAAGTTTGTGCCGCTCTTGGAGCGCACCTTTGAGCACAGTTGCAATTTTACTGTTAGGCTTGTATACATTCCGTAAACGGTGGGCCTCATCGATTACCACCAGATCCCATGCTGTGTTGTGAACATCAGTTGCCTTATTGAAAGCGAACTGATATGAACAGATTACGATGGACCCTATCTTTGGCTCGAAGGGCTTGAAGCTGCCTTGCTTGATGGCAGCATTGTATGACTTCGACTCAAGAATCTCACAGGGAAGAAAGAATTTCTCATTCAATTCCTGATGCCATTGCTTGCGCAGATTCGACGGGGTGATAACAAGGATTCGACGCTTGCGTTCAGCCCACTTTTGCGATATTACCAACCCGGCCTCAATCGTCTTTCCTAGTCCAACTTCATCAGCAAGGATGGCTCCTCTCGAAAGCGGCGAATTGAAGGCGAATAATGCAGCATCAACCTGATGCGGATTGAGATCTACCTGAGCGCCTGCAACTGCACCTACAAGCTTTTCAAAGCTGTCCGATGGACGACGTCGTGTCAGTTCATGAGCAAGGTATTTAGCTTGGTAGTCAGTAAAGTCCATTGAGCACAGTATGCAATGTCAACGATGGAATGTAAACAATGCATGCTTTGCACGATTTTCTCTTTGTTTCCATTTTCGAATGTCAAATATACCGTTCCTATTGTGGGTGAGTGCGGTATAACGACGCGCGGGCTAACCTTTGTGACACTATGTCCTGCAAAAGCACAAGGGTGCAGAAAGCTTTCGTTTTGAGAAGAAAAACAAAAACGTTATATTGCCCTTGGCAATCAATATAACGTTTTGCAATACATGGCAAACTCATACTCGAAAAATGACATCTTGGATTTTCTAAGTCACGCTGGTGACATAGGACTCATTCCTTTAGCCACCGCCACAGCCCTCAGTGTAGCGGTGCGCAATGTGTTTGGTGTGTTGACAGACGCGGAGCAAAGTAATCTTGAGGGCATTGATCTGCAAACGGTTGTGAGGCGTTTCAACAGCAAGCGCTCGCGTGACTTTAATCCTTCGTCCTTGAAGGAGTATGGACGAAGGGTCTACCGGGCCTTTGATCTTTTCCTGGCGTGGCGTGCCGACTCCGCCAACTTCTCTGTAAAAACGCGATCAACCAAAGCAGCGAGAAAGCTTGGTAGCGATGCAAAAAGTGTATCGCAAGCTGGGGAGCACAATTACGCTAGTGGACTGTCAGGCGCTCGATCACAAGACGGTGGATACGAATCTTCAATTCCCATTCGTCCGGACAGAGTCGTAACCATCGTAAATATTCCTACGAATCTGACCAGAGGAGAAGCAGAGCGGCTCTCAAAGTTCATCACTCTGCTTGCGGTAGACTAAATGTCGACATCGCCCAAGAAAAATAGCAACACGCATAAAAAGGAGTTCGGCTTATATAAGGTGGTTGCTGTAATACTAGCCGCACATTTGCTAGTGTTTATTCTTGTCTACTCGTTTCTAAAGGAATCCATTGGCATAGAAGTGATGCAGTGTTACCCTACCGTCGGTAAGCCCAGCGATATAATCTCTTTGATTTCATGCATTCTCGCATTGGCTGGTGTTTTCTTCATTCGTGAGCAAGTCAAAGTCCAGACGCTTGAAACTAAGCGTACATTCCTCTTGCAAACGTTCGATAGGGCGATGTCGAATTTCGATCGTCGGGCAGAAAATTATTCCAACGGGGAATTCCTCAATGCTATTCTTGAGGGAGCGTTTTCGGCGGGAGTGCACGAGACGGGAAATAGCTACGTAGAAATTAGATCGGCCAATTACAGATATAAGACGGTGGCAAGTTGGTGTATTCTTGCATCTAGCGAGCCCTATACAAATGAGGGACTTGAAGACACACATCGAGCATTAGCTGCGCAGATTGTGGGCTCGATGGAGTCTGATATGCAGGTGACGTTGTTATTGCTAAGCGACATTGATGATCGAGTTGAACCGAATCGACGCTTTCGATCGCATCGTGCCATTGTCGAGTACTTGCAAAAGTGGGCTGCTGACGAATGGGATGACGTCAGGGCTCAAAATTCTCCGTTGCTGGAGAAGTATCAGGCCCACCTTACCTTAGCACGTGCCAACTCATCGAAGGTTATAACATCCTAGAAGACGACATTACCGGCTGATCTTAAGTATACGTGGACAAGGTAAACCTGAGCCACTTGTGGTAGCCATATTAAACGCTGCCTTTAATGTGGACGCAAACTCCGTCCATATTATAGGCAGCCTACAGTAAGGACCCCCTTCTGGGCCCCCTTTCCCAGCCCCTTACCCGTCCAGCACGTTAGCCGTACCTTTGTGTATGGGATTAGTAGCTATCGTAGGCCGACCGAACGTCGGCAAGTCAACCTTGTTCAATAGGATTATCGAGGAGCGCCACGCAATTGTGGAGAGTGTTCCTGGGGTTACGCGCGACCGGATCTATGCAACAGGGGAGTGGGCGGGTAAGAACTTTCATCTGGTGGATACGGGTGGGATTGTGCCCGATAGCATGGAGGTGTTCGATAAGGCCATTCGTGAGCAGGCGCAGTTGGCAATGGATGAGGCCGATGTGATTGTGTTTGTGGTGGATGGACGTGACGGACTTATGCCTGTCGATCATCAGATTGGTGAGCAGTTGCGTCGTGCGAAAACACCGGTGGTGCTGGTTGTTAACAAAAGTGATAATGCAAATCAGGATTTGAATGCGTCGGAGTTTTATGCACTCGGACTTGGTGAGCCGTTTGCGATTAGTGCGCTGAACGGACGTAGCACGGGCGAATTTCTCGATCGTGTTATAGAGCAGTTGCCGAATGAAGACGCACTCGAAGAAGACACACGTCTGAAGATTGCAATTGTGGGACGTCCGAATACCGGTAAGTCTTCGCTTACAAATGCCTTGCTCGGAAAAGAGCGCATGGTCGTAACACCAATTGCTGGCACTACGCGCGATGCAATTGATAGCGTTGTGAAGTTTTACGGCGAAGAGATTGTGCTTATCGATACCGCAGGCTTGCGACGTCGTAGTCAGATTAAAGAGTCGATTGAACTCTTTAGCGTTATGCGCACCGCACGTGCTATTGAGCGGTGTGATGTGGCCGTGGTGATGATAGATGCGACGGTCGGACTCGAGACGCAAGACAAACGCATTATGGGTCAGGTCGAAGAGGCTCGTAAGGGGCTCATCGTCGCGGTGAACAAGTGGGACTTAATGGAAAAAGAGACGAGCACTGCCGACAACTTCACGAAGTCGATGAAGGAGCAGCTGCCGAACATGGATTATGCACCAACGGTGTTTATTAGCGCGCTTACCAAGCAGCGTATTACCCGAGTAATTGAGATGGGCAAGGACATCCAGGCCCGCCGCCTGGCCCGCATCCCTACACATGAGCTGAACGAAAAGCTCATCGAAATCTTCGAAAAGACCCCTCCCCCAAGTGTGAAGGGGCGAGATTTACGCATCAACTACGTAACACAAGTGCGGACTGCGCCGCCGATATTCGCCTTCTTTAGCAATCACCCTGAACTGATTCCAGAAAACTACAAGCGGTTCATGGAAAGACAGCTTCGGCAACTGTATGATTTTGAAGGCGTGCCTATTAGTTTTCTCTTCCGTAAGAAAAACAAAAGAGAAGAGCACTACTGAGATAAGCGCTAGCCTGAGTGTGTGATGCGAGGTCTATTCGGACATTCTTTGGAGTGGACATGCAACGACGAACATTACTCAGGTCGATAGCAACACTTGCGCCTGCGGCGTTTGCACCTGCTGCGTTTGCACCAACAGTATTTGCCAGTGGCGCACGAAGCAGCGTTCTGCCTTGGTTGATGAATAACGTGGGCGACGCACATCCCGAGAACGAAGAGTATTGGTTGCGCGTGCGCGATGCATTCGACATAGACCACACGCTCATCAACCTTAACAACGGCGGCGTGAGTCCGGCGCCGCGCACAGTAATTCAGGCTATTAAGTCCGGCATCAACCGCTCGAACCTTGCACCTGCCTATGAGATGTGGCGCAATCAGGAGCCACGTGTTGAATCGGTGCGCACGTCTCTTGCGACAATGTTTGGCGTCGACAGCGAAGAGGTTGCAATTACACGCAATGCAAGCGAAGCGCTCGAAACAGCGTTGCTCGGCATTACCATGCAAGCGGGTGACAGCATTGTAACGACGACGCAAGATTATCCGCGCATGCTTACGACGTTAGATCAGCGCGTAAAGCGCGATGGCATAGTGCTAACCAAGGTACGTCAGGATGCACCCGTTGTAAACGAAGACGATTTTGTGCGACGCTTTGCCGATGCAATTACGCCGCGCACGAAGGCAGTGCTTGTGTCGCACGTTGTGTTTCTGACCGGACAAATCAATCCCGTCAAAAAAATCTGCGACCTCGCTCGCGAGCGTGGTGTGATAAGCATCGTCGACGGTGCACATTCGTTTGCGCACTTCCCCTTCAAACAAAATGACCTTGGCTGCGATGTGTACGGCAGCTCGCTACACAAGTGATAGATGGGAAAGTGGATGGCCTGCGGAGCTAACGCTATAGGTGGTGCGCACCTTCGTCTGGTGATTGATGCTTATGCCAAGGTGGCAAATGCATCCTTGGCTGGTCGGACTGGTCAATCCCATGCTCTATTTCCTGCGGACAGTAAAACACGTGTGAATAAACCTTGCCCAATCGATGCGTAACATGTGCAGAACAGATTGTTGTTTTCGATGGTAACCGTGTTTAGGTTGTAGGCAGTACAGTACTGTAACTGAAGTCACATTCTTGTTCTGGCCGTTTACATCGTACTACGCTCGAACCAGCATCGACCGCTGTGCTGATTCCTACGCGGTACTTGTGTAAGACACTGAAGACATATCCCATGGATTCCTGCGGCTGACCTCCGCACTATAGAGTCCTCTAAATGCAGATGTCACGTACTGCGTGGAATGACGCCATTCTACGATTCATTCTTCGAGCTATCGCCAAGCGTTGCACGTCCTGTGCCGACGTGCTGTATTTGATTATCGACACATCGTCATAAAATTTTTCAACTCACGGAGGTTGCTATGAGTCGCGTGTTTTCTATCGCGAAGCCGCTGCATTGGACTCCAGTTCAAAAGGGCTTCGCCATTGCCTTGGTTCTTGCTGTTGTAGTTTCTCTTTCCGGTCTGCTCGTAGTACGACCGTACAGCGGACCTGAGTTTGCTTCTGCTTCAAACCCTCTTCATTACTACTATATGGCCGAACATCCGATCGGTAGCTTTCATGTAGCACCATTCTGTTGGCGCATTGGCCTGCCGTGGCTTGTTCAGTCAACAGGACTGCCAACAGTATAGGCATTCCAGTGGATCAACACGATCGCATTCGTGTTTGGTATCGGATTCCTATACGCTGCCGCCACACGCCTCGGTCTATCCGCTGTTTCTGCATTGCTGGCTGTGCTGCTGTATTTGTCGTCACCTTGGACGACTAAGATGCTCTTCCTTACGCCATGGATCACGGATGGACTATTCTATGCCATGGTCTGTGCCGCACTATGGGCCTCAGCAACCAGAAACGCTGTCTTCCTTATTATTCTGACGCTGACAGGAGTATTTGTTCGAGAGACCGCCCTGCTTTTTCCAATTTTGTTTGTGCTGGTTGGGCTGTTTTCCGGAGAGAAATTTCGTGCCCGCATTGTGCCAATGGCGATTACATGCTTGGCGGGTTTTGCAGTCGTACTGGCCATACAGAAGGCGATTCCTGCGTGGAACAGTGATGCCGGATACCTCCGAACGTTACCTTCTCAGGCACTACTGTATTTCGACAAAGAAGCTACTGATCCCTACGAGGCGGCTCTATCTGTACCTACAGCTCGCCATGAGGTGATCGTCTACACTGTTGCTTGGCGACTAGCACATCTCAATGCTCCGAGCTGAACGCGGTTAGTGTTGGCGCATGGGGACTCGCTTCTGCGATACTATGTGTGTTGGGATTGTTCAGCCTGAAACAGAAATCTGTTTGGCTACTGCTGTTTTTAGGTGCTACCTACGCGCAGCTTGCAGGAGGGACAGACTCTCAGCGGTTGTTAACTGCTGGACTGCCGATTCTTGTCATTCTAGCAGGGTTTGCAGTGGAAGAATGGCTTCGCAAAAGAAAAACCCAGCGATTTGACGCACTGGTGCTATCGCTGCTCCTGCTCATCGCTGCTAATATCGTATACCCGGCTATGCATCTGCCCATCTGGTTAGAAGCATGTGTTCTGCTTGGGTCAATTTCTATTGTGTATGCCCTTCAGTTTCTGAAAGGCAGTCTTCGTCTTTCTGAGTTCGAACTCGGTTCAGGTTACAATCATTCCGACCAAGTCACTAGATTACAGGAGAAACTGCCATGAACGTCGTTCATATTGATTTGCGCGAAGTGGATTCTATCATGCATCGTCATGTTTTTATCGTACTGATTAGCTGCATCTTGAGTGTGGTTAGCCTTAGCGCACAAGACCCCGTAGCCTTCGATGGAAGTCGAGCAAAGGAAATGCAGATCGCGTGGACGAGAACGGCTACCCCAAGTGCTCTTGGTGCATATATGCAGAACGTAGCTGACATTCCTGGCTATAACATCGTGACGATGGTTGTGAACGGCGTACCTCGCACATGGCCAACCACGCCATTGCTAGATACGACGGCTCGCACGATCAATTGGATCTCTCACCGTCCAAACTACGTTGTCGCTTACGACATCGCAGCGCCGTTTGATTATGACGGCATACCACCAATGGAGATCTTCAGCGGCAGAAACATCTTCCGTCCGTCCCCTGATGGTAAAGTGATCACCGCGATTGATTCGGTCGACTGTTTTGGCGACAATCCCGATTTCGATCCATACCGATATCGCGTCGATGTCGACGGAAACGGACTGCTGGACATCGCGGCCATGACAACAGGTGGTAGTGGCAAAGATTATTGGTTCTCCGCCATCATGAACGGTGCGGGACGCACAAACGGCTGTGGCAAGGTCGTACTGTTCCCCAATATCTACAAGAATCGTGAGCAGCCAGAGCGGGAGTCGACGCCCGTACGAATCATGCGCTGCGCCGACGGCAAGCTGAGAATCGTGTACGTCGGGTCGATTCACCCATACCTTACGGGCATTTACCTGCTCGACGTCAATATCGTGCAAACGGATACGGGTTACGCCGTTAGGTACACCATGGCCGACAGCAGCCAGCAACGGTGGTCTAAATTTGGTGGTGAAGACCCATGGATCATCAGACCCCTGATTTGCGTGGATGACCAAAAAAATGGCCATCAGTATGCGCTCGTGAACTGGCAGGACGGCTGGCATCGCAATCACAACACTACGGTGTTGTACGAAGTAAGCAATGGCAAACTAATTGAGCGTGTGTCCACCGTAGGACATATTATTGGAACCTCGATATACACTTTTGACAATGCGTTCGATGACGGCGAAGCCGTTGTCTTCTATGGCAAAAATTTTACCCCGTATTTCGCCCGGATAAGCGAATTCTATCGCCCATTCGCGAAAATTCCTTTGGGAGTTTACGGTAGGGGCTGGGCTTTCATCGATGATCAATTCGGCGATGGTCGTAAGGACCTGCTTTGTGCCACAGATAGCACCATTTCGTTAGTCAACTTCGATCTTACGCCTACCAATGTCATGGTCGAGGACGCGGGTACGCAGGAATGGGTGAGTCTTGAGTCCGGGCGATTGCGGCTGAGTCTTGAACGACCGTCTGTGATTAACGTAGACCTCGTGAATGCTATCGGACAGAAGCGGCCCGTCATTGCAGGCTTTAGTGCTCCTTCGGGACCGTCGATGCTGGACATCTCTGCCCAGTTGCAATCTCTCCCTCCGGGTGCATGGTTCGTGCGTGTCAGCGACGGTGTTCGGATTGTGTCACTATCCTATCTGAGGTAGTGCCATGAACCATATCATCCGTTTACTCATGCTACTTGCAGCGTCGCTGCTCTGCACCACCCTATCCGCCCAAAACACCCTACGTCCACGTCCTCTGAATGAACAGTTCGACGCTACCCATGTGACGCCTCCACTAGTTCAGTATCTAGGCGACACTAGTGTGTTCCAGCACAAGAAAAATGGCTTCATCATCGGTGGACAATGGGGTAATGGTGAGTTTCGGAAAGTAAACCAGGCACTTTCCAACAACTTCGAAAACGGCGGAGGATGGACATTCTTTCGCATGAACGCCACACCTGCAGATACTGCCTATTACGCAAGCAAACTGGGCCTGCGGGATCTCGATACCAATGTCGTGAACTATCTCGGCTGGCAGATGTCATGGGGTTATTACCATGACACGGCAGTACAGAAGCAGTGGTTCCGCTCATGGATTGGTATGCGATGGGAACCTGCCGAAGACTGGCATACTGGGGACTCGTGGACACCTCGTGACAGTGCATCATGGCCGTATGCTTTCCAGTATTCGCATCCTCAGGGTATCGTCTCCAGTGATACGACAAACACGAACTACCGACGGTTTATGCTGGACACGTCCCAGTTTTCAAGTGGGGTGCCGATCCGAGTTCTGGACAGTTGCAATCCGAGGGTCAATCTGTACCGAGGAGCGACCCGTGGTGGTGAGAGCAATACCGACTCCACGGATGGTCTGCGCATGTATCTCGTGATCAATCTGCGGCGGCTCAGCAGTACAGATACAGACGTAGACGATACCACGGTGCTTCGCCTTCAGGTGCGAGGTAACAGATTCGAGCCGGATATTACCAGTGACAACCCTGACGAATATCTACCCGCTCATTTCAATTTCAACCGCATTCCGGACGGGACTGGATCATTATACAACCTGCGTGAAGGACGCGGCAAGGTCCTGCGCATGGTCAACGCTGGTCTCGACACGACCAACGAAATGCATATCACCCGGCGTATGCTGCCTACTGGAAGCAACAGGGACATCACGATCACCGCAGAGTTTATGACGGACACTGTCTATGGGCAGAACGCCTTCGGCTGGTGGCGAGATCTCCATGCACATCTGAAGACAGAGGAAATACTGAATCACGGCACCGTTGGGACGCAGTTCACAAAGATCGACACGATGACACCCATAGTCTGGTTCTATGACAGTACCTCTGTTGCGATTCAGAGCATTTCGATTGTAACACCGTATACATTTCATGCTTTATGCGGCGCGTATGATTCGGCTTACGCTGTGGCTCTGAACGCAGATTTCCGCACCATTGACTCGGTGCGCAAATTCTACCGTGACAGCGTTGGATGTCAGAAGCCTCTGTACATCGAGCACCTGTATGGTGTCGATGAAATCGGGACCCGTGATGATCTGGGCATGTACTATCGATCACATCTGCTGAATGGCTTCTGCAATACGGAAACAGGCTATGAGGGTCCACACTGGAGAAGTAACTATCGGGTCAGTGACGCTCGCAAGCGAATGCATATCATGCCCTTCGCGTTCTTCTGGACATCGGGCCTTGGCTTCACAGGCACATTTACGCCGTCGCCAATGTTCCCCTACTCAGACCCAGACCTGGTTAAGTCACCCTACCTGACCTTGAATCTTCGTCAGGGCTATGATCACGGTCTTCAGGCGATTTCGCTCCGTAGGCCGTACGCCGCTGCCTACGAGACCCTCGGAAGCACCAACTACTTCATTTCTAACTATGAACCGTTCGGAAGCCCACTGGCGGCAAAGTTTGCCCCTGATAGTGTCTATGAACGCATTATGACGCCGGACGGTCTCGTTGGTGCGATGGGTACGTGGGAAAAGTCCCTCTACATCCATTTCTACAAAAACAACTGGTTCTTCACCAAACCGAAGACCCCGTGGATTACCCACGCGTTTTACCACTACCGCATGAATCTTGGATGGAAATCGGACAGCTCCGATACCTTCGTGCAACTTGTAAACTGGAGACCACAAAGTGGTGAAGAAGTGCGGTTGGAACTATCGACCGCACTGGCCTTTGGAAGTAAGGGGTTTGCATACGACAAGATGAAGGATGTGTCTGCGGTGAGCCACAAATCACCAGCACAGGTCGTGAGTCAGTTCGGAAGACATGACACGATCAACCATGTCGAGCCGGGCATGATCATGAACAAGTATACCAAAAACTGGGATACGGACACAAACTCCAAACCAAGCAACATCCTTCAAAAAGACTCTCTCGGCGGTGACTATTTCCCTGCGGACGATCCATGGCACATGGATGAATTCAGGTCACGAGCCTCCGTCGCCAGTGCCATGCAACTGCACCGCTGCTTTGGCAACGACAGTACCGATCGCATTTACCTCGGTCAGAAAAGTATGCGCTGCGAAGTGAAGAAGTGGCATGACCTGGTGACTCACGCCGACTTCAAGGATGTGCTGTATCGCATGCAACCTGTATCCTGGTACGGTCAGGGGTATCGTAAACTCATCAAAGGCAACATGTCCGACCTGAATTATTGGATCGACACGACGAAAGCCAATCTGAAGATGTACCTGTGGACCAAGGACAGCGTGTCGGACTACGAGTACGCCCTACGTCCCGAGTCGATACCCGAACGATTCTATGATTATGTGCTGCTGGACATCGCCCCGGGAACGGCAGCTGTTCACGACAGTTGTGTGCTTGCCGTCATCAACCGACGTACCGCCCCTGGCATCATCGACTTCACACGCACGGATTCCATCGAGGTGCTGTCGACCTACGATTTCGATCAGCGCGTTCTTTCCCAGCCGGAGTATCGCTATCGTCAGCTTGGTGCGCGGCGCATCGTCATACCGTTCAAATACGATCAGGCTGCTACGACGCCGTCGCTTCTGCATGTGAAGGAAATATCCCTTGACTCGGTGGTACGCATCGACACGATCATCAGTGACCGCTCACAGCTCGTCGTCGATTTCAAACCCGGACAGACACGGTTCTTCCAGATCAAACGGATGCAGGCGACAGACACCGTGAATACGGGTTTTCTGGCCTATTCCACTCAAAATAAGCTTGTGTCGTATCCCGTTGTCAACGCAACGAATGCCGCCTACACCGATAGCATTCGCTATCACCTGGCGTACCACCGCAAGGATGACTCGACAGATTACGGTGGAGTATGGGCGGTGTATTACCAACGCTCTATCCCATACCACCGGGATTCGCTTCCGCTCGTCGCAGGTCTGAAATGGGAGACACCGATTCGTTTGACGGGCATGACAAGGTCAAGTGTAACCAAAACCGACGCCCTGAACCGTACAATGTACTTCGATATCGACTCCACGACCTATCTCAGCCATGTGCCTTTGTATACCGAATCGATGAAGAACTGCTGCTGTGGTTTTCCAAGCATTGTCGTACGCGAGGTGACAGCATTCCATCCAAAGATATTCGTGGTCTACAGTTGCGAAGATGAATGGGCCACAAACGAATACAAAGACAGTTACTTCCACATTGTCGAGAATGCATTCAATGACGACGCGACCTTGAATCCGGCAACGCTGGACGGCAATGGCAAATCACTCATCATCTGTGGCAAGGGCGGTACACATGACCGTGGCGTCGATACGTTGAAGTCCCTTGCGCGGTGGGGTACGCCCGTGATCAATGCGGCGTCGGCGCATAATATGTATTACGCATGGAGTGCCGACGGGGGCATCGGAGCGGCGACAAAAGCGGACACAGTGGATTGGTTTCCAGCGTATGATGCTTGGACCGCCATTCCCATCGTGAACATCTCACAAGGAGATTTGACAATGGACGGCGGCTCACCGCAATTGCCGAGTCTGAATGTGTATTCCAATCTCTCGCAGAACAGAACGGACGCGACCCTGGTTTGGCGCGAGGGCACCACGAATCCGCATATACGATATACAAGGTTAATACAGGGTCTGACGGCGACTGCGATTGACCGTATGCTCCCTGCGTTCATTGGCATGACGTACGTTCCGGCTGCCCTGCCTGCGATTCCCATCAATGCCTTGAACCGGATTGCTGTCGTTGGTGGTGCAGCGGTGGACGACGACGCGGACCTGCCTGTGGTCGTGCGTTCCATTCAACAGGACACAATGAAGCTCTTCGAGCGCGATACAAACGGTTTTGGGAGTCTCTATAAATACAATCTTGAGACAGTGGCATGGGAAGAATATGTGCGGTCGACCACGCGCAACAGGGTTCGATACAATCACTTCATTGATCGTTGGGGATACTTCTCTACTCAGGTGAAGTTCTGGTATGCGAATACGACCTATGGCGACTTCAGCAGCCTGTTTCATCCCGTTCTGACGAATGCGCATGTGTGGATGGATTCGCTTCACTGGGAAGGATGGGTCGATGACAGCACATTCGTGACCTATGGCGACAGTCTGTTCTTCAAATGGGGCAACAACACGGACAGTGCACTCATCGTGAATTACAATGTGCTCCCACAGGGCTCATACCTCGATTTAAATGTAGCGAAGACAGCCGCACATGCGACCTACTGGACGGGTCTTCGTCAGTTCTCCAACCTCGTGAGTCAACAGATCATGATCCGTCGGTTGGTCGGCGTCCCACAGCCTCCCGGGATCACGGTGCATCCACTCTACCTTCGTGCCGGTGGTGCATGGCCACATGTGGCAATGCGGCAGAGGGAGAACTGGCCAAATGGTGTGTCTGCGGTACGGCGCGTGTTGCAGTACACCAGCGGTATCGATCCTGCGCCGTCACTCGTGGCATCCGCGGAGCAGTTCTATAAACTATCTGACGATGTAAAAACACCTGAACCAGTGACGTCCGGAGGTGTGGAGGTCGGTATGCAGAGAATCACTGCACGAGCCGTGCTGTCCGATGGCCGCAGCGTATCATTTCGGGCCGTATACGATAACATCATGCCAGAGGGGTACCATGGAAGTGCGGCGTTTGCATGGCAGACGGCATCAATGACGACACCTGTGCGTGAACTTGTGACGGAGACCTTCAGCATCGGAGATGTAGATGCCATGAAGCTGGTTTCCACAGGATTGCTTCGTGAGAATATCGCCGTGACGATCGAGGAAGTCGATCCTGCGTCGACATCCATTGCAGAGGATGGTACTCCAACTACGAACAACTTCAACGAGCCTGACGAATCCGCTCAGGTGACGTTGGCGCAAGGCGACGAGGAAGCCCCGGACAACGCTGCAAAGGCTCTGTACTACCTAACATCGGGCGACGATAAACTGTATCGACTGCGCATGAAGTACACGGGCACCGATGCCGTTGTCTATCACGAGGACCTCAACATCGATCCGGAGGAAGAGTCCTTCGAAAAGGCTGGTAGCGAGCCTGTTCGCATCGTCAATCTGCGGACGATGAAGGGTGAGCGTATTGGCGGCTCTTCTAACCTGCGCATCTACCCAAATCCATCCAGCGACCGCGTAACGATCATCATCGACGGTTCCGAACTGATCCCTGGTTCAGCTGATGGCCAGTCGCTAGTTCTCGATGTCGTCGATGGCCTCGGCAGAATGATTCTGACGAGCCCCGTGATGTTAGGTGAGGCTGTAGATGTCTCTGGACTACCGGACGGCGTATACGTTGCGCGTGTGCGCGTGGAAGGTGTGGCAGGGTCAGCGAAGGCGTCGGGGACGTTCACCATCCTGAAGTAGCAACAATACATCAGACCGAAACGAAAGAGCCTGTCTGCAAATGCGGATAGGCTCTTTGTCTTTTAATGCACCTCTTCGAGGATCTCTTTTGCGAGAACTGCGACACCTATTAGAATAACAAACCAGCCGAATCCGGACTGTAGTTTGTTGCTATCAATACGTTTTGATAGACGAGTGCCGATTACGATGCCGATGGTGGTGAGTGCTGTGAATGCAAGCACAAGAGGCCATTCATATTCGAGTCCGGTTACAGCATCTGCTCCCACACCCACAATGCTATTCGCGCAGATTAGTATGAGAGAAGTGCCCACCGCCGTCTTCATGTCGAGTCCGGCCCACACAACAAGTGCCGGCGTCATCAGAAATCCTCCGCCCACGCCTAGAAAGCCAGACAGAGCACCGACAGCAATGCCTATTAAAGCAAGCAAAAACGGATGAAGTGACTGTCCTTCTGCGCGTTTGAGTTTGTTGCGACGCAACATCGAAATACCAGCAACAAAGAGCATTACGGCAAATGCCATCATGAGTGTTGTGTCGCGGTCGAATCCGAACGCAGTGATAGTG